>Ga0163111_10000109_pt1 | contig 46452 bp, 31 predicted proteins | sample CRUFie1St18metaG_FD_109645 | JGI IMG/M metagenome (GOLD analysis project Ga0163111, IMG submission 109645) | Marine microbial communities from the Costa Rica Dome - CRUD Field 142mm St18 metaG | ecosystem: Environmental > Aquatic > Marine > Oceanic > Photic zone | place: Costa Rica: the Eastern...
CTTTACCCCAGGCGGGAACGTGGGAGTTGGGGAAGCGATTCCGACAAATAAGCTACATATTAAAGCGGCCAATGATCCTATTCGCATAGAGGGGCTTCAAGCCATGAACAATGAAGACTATGTATTAGTAGTGGATGCTTCAGGGGTAGTAGGAAAGCGACTTGCAACGAATCTTGGAATAGGCAGTGGAGGAAGCGATAACGATTGGAGTTTCGCTTCGACGGGGAACAGCCTGAATGATCCTATCTATCACAATGGCAATGTAGGTATAGGTACCAGTAATCCCGTAGCCAAACTAGATGTAACCAATGGAGCCGTTCTATTCTCTGGCACCACAGGTAGTACACCTATAGCAGGAGCAGGCACACGCATGATGTGGATTCCTGAGAAAGCAGCTTTCAGAGCAGGAGCTGTTACAGGAAGTCAATGGGATGATAGCCAGATTGGTGCCTATTCCAATGTATTAGGCTTTGCTTCTACTGCATCAGGCATTGCCTCGACCTCTTTGGGGAAAGACAATACCGCTACAGGTACGGCCTCCACAACTATCGGACAGGACAATACAGCGAGTGGAGAAGGCGCAACTGCAATGGGACACGCAAATAATGCTACAGGACAAGGCTCTATCGCAGCAGGCTATAATACAACCGCCAGTGGATTTGGTTCGACTGCTATGGGACTAGGCACTTTTGCTTCGGGCGATTATTCTGTGGCTATGGGAGCCAATACCCTCGCATCTGGCTTTAATTCGGTTGCGCTAGGTATTGATACAGAAGCCAGCGGAAGCTATTCATTCGCAACAGGTATGGACACAGAAGCCCATGGAACCTACGCTTCTGCAGCAGGTCAAGGAACCCAAGCTTCTTATGCTGCATTTGCTGTAGGCCGATACAATCTAGACGCGGGAAGCTCGACTAGTTGGGCTTCGAATGATTACCTGTTCACAGTAGGCGATGGCACCAATGACCTTAGCCGTTCTAACGCCCTATATGTCAAGAAGACAGGAGACTTTTGGATACAGGGAAATATGAGTCAATTCTCAGATCGTCGCTTGAAGACCCACATACAACCCATAGAAGAGACCTTAGAGAAGCTTTCCCAATTGGAGGGAGTTTCCTACTACTGGAAGGATACAGAGCGCATGAGCAACCGAGAACAGCTAGGCGTTGTTGCCCAAGAAATAGAAGAGGTTTTCCCTCAACTAATAGAAGAAGTGGAGGGGTATAAAGCCGTGAACTACATTGGCTTAATCCCTGTACTGATCAATGCAGTCAATGAGCAATCAGATCATATATCAGATCAAGAACAAGCGATCATTGACCTCCAAACCCAGATCGCAGAAATGCAAATGTTGTTGGAGAAAGCAGGCATTGTTTCCACGAATCCCCAAACAAACAACCCTCAGGACGAATCCCGCCTATTTCAAAACATCCCGAATCCCTTCAAAGGGAGCACACAAATTCCTTTCTATATATCGCCCAATGTCGCGAATGCACGCATTAGCATACATGACATTCAATCGGGCAAGGAGATTCGAACAATTGAGATAAGCGAACGTGGACACGGAACCCTTACCCTAGACGCCAATCAACTCAGTGCAGGGGTATATATATATGACTTATGGATTAATAACGTAATCCAAGATAGCGGAAGAATGGTGTTGGTAGATTAGATATTCCGTAAAACAAATCACGAATTGGGTTGATAATGTAACAGTTATCAGCCCTTATTTTTTAATAATTGTTAATTCTTCTGTCGAATCCCCCCGAATGTTTTGAAAATATCTGAAGCCCTCCTAACTTTCACCGAATTAGCAGATATAGATAGAATAGAATATCACAAATGAAGATTCTTAAATTTGGTGGCTCTTCCGTTAAGGACGCAAAGCGAATTCGGAACGTGGCCAACATCATTCAATCCTATCACGAAAGAGGTGAAAAATTTGCCGTGGTGGTCTCTGCCCTAGGAGGAATCACCGACACCCTAATAGACATGAGTGAGAAGGCGGCAACAGGAGACATGTCGTATAAGCAGACCATGCAAGATGTCACGAAAAGACATTTTACGGTAGTGAGGAAGCTATTTTCCCCTGATAAACGCGCAGACGTACGAAAGAAAATTATGGACGCCATGGAGGAATTAGGAGAATTGCTACATGGCGTTTCGCTTATAAAAGAATTAACCCCCAGAACCTTAGACCGTATCAAGAGCTTTGGTGAACGTAACTCGGCCTTTATCTTGAGTCAGGTTATATCTCAAGACGGATTAGCAGGTGCGTATCTAAACGCCACAGAGGTAGTTGTAACCAATAACAACTTTGGTTCGGCTCAAGTATACCTTGAAGAGACCTATGCGAACATTCAGGCTCGATTTGAAGGGAGCGATAATATATTCATTATCACAGGCTTTATCGGGTCAAACAAAAATGGGGTGACAACCACTCTTGGCCGTGGAGGATCCGATTATACCGCTTCTTTGTTTGGAGCCGCATTGAATGTAGAGGAAATTGAGATTTGGACGGATGTAGATGGGGTCATGACGACCGACCCCCGCAAAGTAAAGAAGGCTTTCCCTATTCGGAAGATGACCTATGAAGAGGCCATGGAGATGTCGCATTTTGGCGCGAAAGTGATTTATCCGCCTACGATTATTCCAGCATTGGCCAAGAAAATCCCGATTCGAATCAAGAACTCCTACGATCCTGATTCGCCAGGAACCCTTATTAGCGATAAGCCCTCTAGCGACCACCGCTATATTGCAAAGGGAATCTCGGCCATTAACCAGATTGGCCTATTGACCCTACAAGGAAGCGGGATGATTGGGGTAGCAGGAACCTCAGCACGCTTATTCGGGGCATTGGCACGAAAGGAAATCAGCATCATCCTTATTACCCAAGGTTCTTCCGAACATTCCATTTGTCTGGCCATTAAACCCGAAGATGCGGACGCAGCCCGTGAGGCCATCGAATCTGAATTCGACCTAGAGATCAAGGCGGGCTATATTGAGCCTGTGCGCATTGAGACAGACTTGGCAATTATTGCCCTGATTGGTGAGAACATGAAGTCGCGTCCTGGTATCTCTGGGAAGTTGTTCCAAGCCCTTGGACGAAACGGTATCAATGTAGTCGCAACTGCACAGGGATCCTCTGAGCTCAATATTTCGGTGGTCATTCCTAAAACGGATGTATCAAAAGCCCTCAATGCCATCCACGAATCCTTCTTCCTTTCCGACACCCAATCGATCCACCTATTTATTGTAGGTGTAGGCTTAATTGGTGGAACCCTTTTGAAGCAGATTCAGGAGCAGTCAGAGGTATTGCGCAAAAACCAAAAAATTGACCTAAAAGTAGTTGCCTTGGCCAATAGTCGGAAGATGAAATTCGACGAAGATGGCATCGATCTCCTGAGATGGAAGCGCAAACTTTCTGCATCAAATGACAAAATGACGATGCGTGCCTTTATTGACCAAATGAAGGCAATGAACCTTAGCAATAGTATTTTCATAGACAATACTGCAAGCAAAGAGATTGCGAAATACTACCAAGAGATTCTTGATAGTAGTATCTCCATTTCATCGCCGAATAAGGTGGCAACTTCAGGAACCTATGCTTCTTATATGGCTCTCAAGGAAACAGCCGAAAAACGTAACATCAAGTTTTTCTATGAGGCCAATGTCGGGGCAGGTTTGCCTGTTCTCACAACCCTAAACGACCTCCGAAACAGTGGCGATCAGATCGTCAAGATTGAAGGGGTACTCTCTGGCTCTCTGTCGTTTATCTTCAACTCCTTCAAGGGAAAGATGAAGTTTAGCAAGATCGTTAAGGAAGCACAGAAAAAGGGCTATACTGAACCCGATCCTCGTGTAGACCTCAGCGGAAAAGATGTAGGCCGAAAGCTCCTTATCCTTGCCAGAGAAGCAGGCCTTTCCATGGAAGCCGAAGATATTGATATACAGAATGTATTGCCAGCCTATTGTATGGAGCCTCTTGGGGTCAATCAATTCTTTGAGGTATTGCCGAAAGCAGATGAGCATTTTGCGAAGCTCAAAGAGGAAGCCGAACAAAACGGCAAAGCCCTCCGCTATATCGCAACCTTAGAAGGGGGCAAAGCCTATATCCGCCTCCAACAAATCGACGAATCCAATCCCTTCTATCACCTATCAGGCAGTGACAATATGATTGTGTTCACTACAGCTCGCTATAAAGAGCGTCCGCTTGTGATCAAAGGCCCTGGCGCAGGTGCAGAAGTAACGGCCGCAGGAGTATTGGCAGAAATCATCCGTATTGCCAATTACTTGAGTTAGGTTGTTTATATAAAACAATTGTTTGATGAAGCCTCACTAGGGAGATTGCCTAGTGGGGCTTTTGTTTGGTGAGCTCTCTTAGCCGAGAGAGCAGACAAAACAGTTGTACGGTAGACTCTCTTGGCCAAGAGAGCAGACAAAACAGTTGTACGGTGAACTCTCTTGGTCAAGAGAGTAGACAAAACAGTTGTACGGTGAACTCTCTTGGTCAAGAGAGTAGACAAAACAGTTGTACGGTGAACTCTCTTGACCAAGAGAGGAGACAAAACATTTGTATGGTAAACTCTCTTGGTCAAGAGAGCAAGCAAAACAGTTGTATGGTAAGCTCTCTTGATCAAGAGAGCAAGCAAAACAGTTGTATGGTAAGCTCTCTTGATCAAGAGAGAAGGCGAAACAGTTGTATGAACTCGTAAGTTTGTGCCAATAAGATATTAGTACTTTTGTCTCAACAGGCTAATTGCCATGTGGTACCCGAGTAGTTACAATTTTTCTTTTAAAGACAAGATAGTTATCCTATTCCTTCACATTCACAAATCGTTTTTTCTCTTCGTCCCAGACGTAATCTTCAGCATGATTATACCAATATAGCAAAAAGTTTAATCGAGCAGTATCATCATTATATCCAACAGTCCAGTTACCCTCCCCATCTAAAACTTCCACTTCTACTCCCGTTAAGTCCTTTAAGCTAGTTACAGCCTCAAAATCTTGTGGCCAGTTTTGAGGCTTTTGCCCTATTTCTCGATATGCCAAAGCACCTAAATATCTTAACATTCTTGAATCTTTATACGAAACAAGTGCTTTAAACGCCTGATAGTGAACTCCCAATGGGAGAATGACCGTATTTTCAGGACGCCATAAGAGAGGGAAGAAACGAGACATATTATAGCCACTCTCAAGTAAAATATGTCCATAATAATCAGACGAAGTATCAAATTCATGCATACCAAAGGGGAAATAGAGTTGGTACCCATAGGTTCTAATCGCTTCAAGACTCCCTAGAGAGTCAATAATAGAGTGAAAGTATAGAACAATTTCATCTCTATTTCTATTGTGCCTTCGAAAAGAGGTCTCATTGATGCTTGTTATATATTCTAATGATTTATAACAATGGTTCTCTTGAAAGTCATAAGGACTTTTTAGTATATCCAGTAAGAGAGTTAAAGCTTCAAGTGTTTCATAGTGCCGAAGTGCTTTACAAAGACAAGGAAATGGAGCCTCATCATTATCCCCTCCCAACCAATAATCAGCTTTCAATAGCTCTCTTAAGACAGCAAAAGCTTCTACAGTATGAGCAGCAACCAATTGCTGCAGGAGTATCTCTACTGAATCTGGTTCGTTACTTTTCCACAGCCTTTTTATATGAACCAATATCGTATCTGAATCTAGTGTAAGAGGAATAGGCGGTTTATGAAACGGAAATATAAAACCGTCTGTTTCATACCTTTTCAATCGATATGAATAAGCACGTTCTCTCAAAGGAGTAGTCGTGTATTTTCCTAAAAATACAGAGAATACAATCTCCTTCCTATTCTGGGCAAGAAATTGAGTAAAGTCTACAGAAGAAAGAGAGTCCCAATCAAAATGTTCCTTATAGTCAAACCAATTGTTCAAAAGAAACGCTCGCATGATACTACTAACTTCTACAGGCAGTATCGCCCCAACTCGTTCTGGGCTATCCATGTAGGCCACAATTGTATCTAATGCTTGTACCTCAAATCGGTTTCGATATACAGAGATTGAATCAAAAGTACTAAGAGGGATTGGTTTCGCTGTTTGAGCAAACAAGACAAAGGGAAAAAAAACACATGAAAAGATTATTAACTTTCTCATAATCAAAACAATAATAAAAAAAGTTAAAAAAATCGCACTATCTAGTGAGAGAAAAGACGTGCTCATACGTATATATAATAGGAGGGATACTGAAAACAATTCAAAGTCCTCAACCTATTTAACCATTTTATTGATTCATTTTTCATTAACACCACATTATTTATTAAACATGAGCACTTATCAAAACTGGGTATACACCCAAAATCCATTTAAAGCTGCATTGTCTAAGTCATTCAGACGCACCCATACGATTGTATTGGATCATAATGCCAAACTTATGGCATACGCAAATGATCCGAACTTAGGCAGATTCTACCAACGTATTAATCCCTTATTTGAGTCTTGGAACACCACCTATATTGCTTGGTCGCATAGCACGGCAAAGCACGTATCCCATACAGCAACTGTAGACGAATCCTTGCAAACACTTAGTGGTAATCTGATTGGGTTATGGTCTATGAAGATCCAGATTCATTATAGGAAAAACACACCCGAATATCTATCCCTCTTTAGGAATGGCCATGCGCCTTTCCAAAAAGGTCGGAAAGATGAAAGGATTGCCCAAGTTGGAACATTGGCCAAAGCCTTGAAGGCATATCCTGTCCTGACGGATTTGCAGGAGGAAGTAGAGAAGTTCTACAATGAGTTATTCGAGGAGCGAGAGGAGCAACTTCGGATGGAGGGCCAAACCCGAACCTTATCGGCCAACCTAAAGAAGCTAATCCCGTCATTGGCAAAAGCCATGTGCCAAAACCTATTGGGTTTGACCGAGATTTATATTGATTCGCCTGGGCATGTTACGCGTTTCTTCCGCATGGAATTGATCCGAACGACTAATAAGCAGGCTAAGGAAGTGGAGGCAGAAGAGGGAGAACTGATAGGAGAATTGGAAGATGGAGGGGAGTTTTTCGAGCAAAATCCAGAAAACGAACATGTATTGGCCTAATACAAAACGATATACGCATAGCATAGTAAAAGGGGGCATCATGTATGCTCCCTTTGCTGTTTATGTCATACTAATAAACGATCGATAAGCGCATTGATGCGATCTAGAAAAGACTTGTCTTGTTGTTCGATATACGCTTTGGCATGTCGGACAATTGTGTTATGGATACGAACCTCTTCAGGATTCTCCCAATCGATTCGCCGAAAGGGAACACTTGCAAGAGGGGTCTCAGAGAATTCCACAATATTGCCCTTTACAATCCCTTTGTTTTTTAACCATGTAAATACTCGATGGTTATTGAGGAATGCAAGGATAAAGAATATGCTTTCCTTGGTCTCTTTTCTCGGGAAGATAGCCGTTACATCTTGGGTCGGATAAATGCCTGATGGCACATAGGCAAAGCGAAAGAAATCCTTATTGGAGATTCGTTCCTTACAAGGCACAAAGATTCGGGGCGTTTTTCGACTAAATAAAGGGAAGTTCCTCAATAATACCCACTCCCAATAGGGAATATACCGATTGTATTGGTACCGACTTTCTAGCTTTTCTTTATAAGGCATAAACGCCTGATAGAAATGGGGATACTCAGTTTTGAGCTCGCATTCCGTCTTTACATCATTGGAGAAGATATATTTCGTTGTTTGGGTATAGAAAAAGGGGACTAAATGTTTCGCCTTAATTACTTCGATTGTTTTGGCTGCTTCCTTATCATTCAATGCTTGATCCTCTAATTGAAAGGCCTTGTCTAATCCACTGACCATCCCATTGCCAATCTCACATATATCCCCCAGAGTCGGATAAGCATTTCCTAGCCCACAGCTTTGTTCGAATGCCTCCATCTGCTTAATTTCCTCCTCATGGGTTAGCAACCACCTTTTATCTTTCTCAAATTGAGGGACGGTAAATCTCGCTATATCCGCATCTGTATGAGAGTTGTCTTGAATCATACGGAGGAGTTGATTCGATAGAGGCTTATGCTTATAATACCTAACCACGTGGAGGTTCTTCGGCTTTTTATCCGATTTGATATACTTAAAAATGACCACAGAAACGGCTGCATTCTTGAATATCGGCGTTTCATTGAAATGATAGATCTTCTCAAAATACCCTTTGTCAATCATATAATTGCGCAGGGTGATGGAATGAGTCGTATTCATCCAGTATTCAGGACAAATAAAAATTAATTGGCCATTTTCGTTTAGTACTTCAATGGATTTTAAGATGAAGATATAGAGATAGTCACAAAGGCTATTGAAATATTGGTTCCATAAGGAATTATCTGAAAGCTCTTCTTTCAATTCGGGTTCTAGGTTCTTCCAACGAATATAAGGGGGGTTACCTATGATTAAGTCAAAGGTTTCCTCCACATGAGAAGAAATAAAGCTTGCATATCGTATGCAATCGAATTGATTCCCCAATTCTTTGTCTATCTCATAAGCAGTGAGATTCGTATACCCACGGTTTTGTAACACTTTCAAGAAAACGCCTTCTCCGCATGAGGGTTCAAGTACCTTTGCGTCTGTATCAACACCCACTAAATCAACCATGAATTCGGCCACCATTTGAGGGGTAAAATATTGCCCATATTTATTCTTTCTGTTTTCCTCAAGGTACTTCGACTTCATATCCTCCTTGCGCTGTTTTGATTATATGTTCATCTCCTCAGAATAAATTTAGCGAATAGATGGGGATATTACAATCTCAAGATTGATCAGAAGCGATGGAGCATGGGGCTAAAAGGGCGAAGGAGACACAAAAGTGCCTCCTTCTTAATGTATGTAGGGGGGAATAAATAATCTAAACAGTCGTAAATATCAACGGAGGAGTATCGGGTTTGGTAGCCGAGAAGGTGTATGCAGACAACAATTGTTTCTTGGCCTCGGGTATTGCTTCCTTTGTATTGGTGTATAGGGAGGCAATAGGCTCGCCCTTTTTGACATACGCGCCTATTTTATGATGCAAATAAATCCCTGCGGCTAAGTCGATGCTGCTTTCCTTGGTCGCCCGACCCGCCCCCAATTCCATGGAAGCCATTCCTACAGGCAATGCTTGCAGACGCTCAATGTATCCCTCCACAGGGCTTAACACATCCTCTGTATAGGCAGCTTGTGGCAATAGGCTAATGTCTTCAACCTCACGGCGATCACCTCCCTGAGCCTCCACAAAAGCTTTAAACTTATCGAATGCAGCTCCTGAAGCAATATAGCCTTCCAATTTCGAACGGCCTTCCTCTAAAGATTCGGCGAGGCCGCTTAAGACCATCATTTTGCTCCCCAATACAAGACAAAGCTCTCGCAAGTCCTTGGGCCCTTTTCCTTTTAGGGTATTGATTGCCTCAATCACCTCTAGGCTGTTGCCTACCGCATTGCCTAAAGGCTGATCCATATTGCTGATTACCGCCATGGTATTTCTACCGAAACGCTTGCCAATTGCGACCATGCGTTTCGCCAATTCAACTGCTTGGCTTTCCTTCTTCATATAAGCCCCGCTTCCCGTCTTCACATCCAGCACAATTGCATCTGCTCCAGAAGCCACTTTTTTGCTCATGATGCTACTCGCAATCATGGGAATAATATCTACAGTCGCCGTTACATCACGTAGGGCGTATAACTTTTTATCCGCAGGAACCAGATTGGCCGTTTGGCCGCCAATCGCAATCCCAATGGTATTCACATTGTTAATAAAGGTATCTTCCGACATTTCCACAGAGAAGCCCGAAATAGACTCCAATTTGTCAATGGTGCCTCCTGTATGTCCCAAGCCTCTACCCGAAAGTTTGGCGAAAGGAACCCCTGCAGCAGCCACCAAAGGCCCCAAGACCAAAGAAGTTTTATCGCCTACGCCTCCTGTACTATGTTTGTCTACCTTAATGCCTTTGATACCCGATAAGTCAATGGTATCTCCAGAATGAATCATTGCCTTGGTTAAGGAAAAAGTTTCATCATCGCTCATTCCTTGAAAGAAGGTTGCCATCATGAGAGCCGAAGCTTGGTAGTCTTTAATCTCTCCTGCAACAAATCCTTTTACAAAGTATTGTATTTCGGCTTGGGTGAAAGCCTCCCCATTCCGCTTTTTCTTGATCAGATCATACATTCTCATAGGAACAAAATAAGAAATTCATTACTAAAAATTCAAAAGTTCGAGACTTTCGCTCTTAGGAACTACCCCTCCGCATCCCTGTCCATGAATTCCTATAGGGCGAAAAAGCTAGCCTGCGTATAAACAGGCTAGCTGATAAAAGTCATGATATGCAAGTTTCCTATGATTTATAGGCGATAGGTAATTTCATCTCGGTGACGATTCCAGAAAGTAATAGGGCAAAGTTTTGCTTAATCTTTTCGATATTGTCTACGACATCATCATGTGAGAGGATTTCGTCTGACAAGCCCGAAGCCATATTAGAAATATAAGAAATCCCCAATACAGGCAATTCGCAATGCCCTGCCACAATTGCTTCAGGTACAGTAGACATCCCTACGGCATCTGCCCCAATAATTTGTGCCATTTTTACTTCGGCTGGTGTTTCATAGGTTGGCCCAGCCATGAATTGATATACTCCCTCTCTGAGCGTAATCCCATGGCGATCGGCTATGCCATGAGCGAGTTTGCGTAACTCCTTCGAATAAATTTGGCTCACATCAATAAAGCGAGGCCCAAATTCGTCTAGGTTCGGCCCAATTAAGGGGTTAAAGGAAGTAAAGTTTATATGATCGCGGAGCAACATAAGGTCTCCGACATTGTAATTCGAATTAACTGCCCCTGCAGCATTCGTAATAATTAGGGCTTGAATTCCCAGTAGCTTCATTGCTCTAATAGGAGTTCCCAATTGCCGAATATCATTGCCCTCGTAAAAGTGCGAGCGTCCTTGCATCGCCATTACTCTCTTGCCCCCTAAAGACCCAATCAATAAACGGCCTGCATGCCCCGAAACGGTAGAAATCGGGAAATAAGGAATCATGTCATAAGGAATCTCAATAGGATCTTCAATTGCTTGAGCGAATAGCCCCAAACCTGATCCCAAAATCAATCCTATCTCTGGTTTTTCTTTGCCAATTTTTGCCTCAATAAAGTAGGCAGCCCTCTTTATTTGCTTTGATAATACATTCATCACACAGAATCTATAAGTTTACTTGTTTCGACCCAGCAAAATAAAGCAAACCGTATGAGAACCCAAAGCCCAATCTATTAAACTCTCTAAACGAGTTAAGAGAAATTCGATTAATGCATCTCAAACTAGGGAGTTTCGCAACTAGAGGGACAAAATTTGATCATTTTGTGAATGTTATCGAAATAAATCTTTTTTTTTGTCGGCTTATTTGCTAAAATCATCGTTATACTCTAATGAGAAATACCTATATTCATCAACTATCTCCGCAACAGTAATTCGCATCAGCAAACACCCCCCATGACCACATTCACATTAAAACCTGTAACAGTACAGAAAGGAGTCCTTTTAATGCAAACGGTTTCTCCTTCCACAGACTTTGAGGCTACCTACCTCTCTGTAAGAGACAAAGAGAATCGTTTGTACAATGATCAAGAGGTTTGGCAATTTCCTCAAACATTTAGCTATAACCTTCATAAGGAGGAATGGCAAATGCGAGCGCGTGGCCTAGACCGTTTTATGAATTACCTGTACAAACGAACAGATACCTTGGCTTGCCTCGATGTAGGATGTGGCAATGGTTGGTTCTCTCATCATATCAGCACAAGAGAGAATACACATGTTTATGGAATTGATGTCAATCTACTTGAATTAGAGCAGGGGGCAAGGGTCTTCTCCAGACCGAACCTCACTTTTGTTTATGGAGATATATTCCAAGATGGCCTACCTTTACACAGTTTCGATATCATCACCTTTAATAGCTCTATCCAATATTTCGCGAGTATAGATAAGGTCGTAAAGCGCTGCTTTGAATACCTCAAACCAGGAGGCGAAATTCATATCTTAGATACCCCTATCTACAAGCGTAGCCATTTGGAAAAAGCCCAGAAAAGAACAGAAGAGTATTATGAGGAATTAGGATTCGAAGAGATGGCCAAGCATTACTATCATCATGCAGCCGAAGACTTCCGAACCCACGAATGCACCTATCTCTATAATCCCTCTTCTCCAATCAAATGGTTCCAACGTAACATTCTTCAAGTTAAAGATTCTCCTTTCCCTTGGATTCGAATCAATAAGTAAGGATTCCATTAAACGAATAGAACCATCTGTTAAAGCGAACCAAGCATTCGAAGATTGGGAAAAATCCCCAAAAACCCGTATCATTAAGGTTTTAACCCATAAAACGATAATAGTACGCGAATGAATTGGGATACCTTATTTGTCTTTTTCGACGAACATTATAAGAATATCGAAAAGCGATTTGGCCAACTACAGAGAAAGGCTAAGATGAAAGCGATACACAAGCTCCGTACAAGTGTTCGCCGAATCACAGCGTGTATGCGGCTCCTCCAATATATCGAATCCGATTTTGCCCCAGATCAATTCATTCAAGACATTCGCCCTGTATTTAAGCAAGCAGGTAGGGTTCGAGACCTTCAAGTAAGCCTTGAACTCATCATGAATGCGGAAGAATCTCAAATGCCTGAAGAGGTTCGGGCATTGTTTCTTGCCTATAGTGAGTTTAAAATTAATGAATACTCCTCAAACCTAATGGCAGGAGTGGCTCAAGCCAATATTGAGGTTCTCCAAAATGCACGTATCTTATTAGACAATTGGACAAATAATCCTCTCGAACACACTGCATTGCTCCAAGCCAAACTCACAGAAGACGCCCTTGCATTGGCAGAAAGAGAAGTGATAGGGTTGGAAGAAGAACAAGTACATGAAGTGAGGTTATTGGTTAAGACTTTACGGTATAGTGTGGAGCTATACCTATGTTGTACGCCCGCGAATAAGCGTTTGTTAGATGTCGTTGTGGAGGTTCGAAATATGCATAAACTTATGGGGTTATGGCACGACTTCCTTATCCTTAGAGATAATATCCTTGCCTGCCGACGCTTCCAGTCAGAGAAAAAGTCAAAACGTATCCTTAAAAAGAGCCTTAAACATGTATTGCCCGTAGTCGAACAGCTTAGGGAGCGAATTAATATACAATGGCCAGGTGTCGTAAATAGACTACGTAAGATTTCATTTGAATAATTTTGCCTTTATACAAGAGAAAACGGCTGATACAATCATGTATCAGCCGTTTTCTTTTCTACATAAGGATGGTTCAGTATATATGATTCATATCCGCTTAATCAAATTTAGCATAGGAATCTTTCAGTAACTGACTTTAATTTCTCTGGATCGAAAGGTTTCTCTAGATGATCGTTCATTCCTGCATTCTTAAATTCTAGTATTTGGCTTCTATCTGTGTGAGCCGTCAATGCAACAATAGGTGTCTCTTTACGATTAGGCATCTCTCGAATCTTACGCGTCGCTTCCAATCCCCCCATCATAGGCATATTGATATCCATTAAAATCAAGTCAAAATTGTGTAACTTCACCTTCTCAATGGCATCTAAGCCGCTCATGGCGGTATGAACTTGAAATCCTTCCAAAGTAAGCCAATGTTCTGCAATCATTTGACTCACCATATCATCTTCTACTACTAATATTGTCTTTGAGTTTGGGTTCATACTTGTGTCTCTATTAGATTCTTTCCTCTACAACGAATAGAAATTTCCACACGTTGTTCGCTTTTATGAAATTCATTATTCAATTCTTTCGTTTTATTCTACGCAACTTTCAGGTTTAGGCGTATTATTTAATCGTAATAAATATTCCGAACAATCCCCAATTAATGCATACTCAATATCGCTTGCTATTGCTCCAAATACTCCCACAACCTCATCAGAGCCTTCTAAGTTCGTATATTCAGGTCTCGTACTGAGAAAGTCTTCAAATTTAGGGTCATTAGCAATGATGTAATTCGTCAGGAAAGTATCAATAGCTGTTACCTCAAGCCGAAGGGATCGCGCCACATTTTCAGGAACATCACAGGAGGGCTCATCTATGTAGGTATAAATTGCATTTTCATCGTTCAAATGTACCTTCATAGCCGATAATAAGGCGCCATCTCCATATTGATAGCAGATATTATTGTTTCCTGCAGTACAACGAAGATTCTCTGTTATAAGAGAAGTAGGGCCAATGACTATCGCTTTTTCTACTCCGTTTTCCATGTATTCAAAATGTATCCGAATTTCAAATCCTTTCCCTGTTCCAGGTTGTGAAGCCAAACGAGCGAAATTCACCTCCACGATGTCTTCCATGGTTAATCGTTGTAGACAACGAGTTTGACCCGCTCCTGGTGTTAGGCGAGGTTTAGATAAATTCGGCAACTGAGGGACGTAGGCATATGCAGAAATAGACAAATCAGGATCATTAGGATCAGTTATGCTCAAGTCATATCTTTCACCAGGCTCTAACTCGTCTCCATTGTCCGTCTGAAACTTATACAAGGTTTGGCTAGGGAAGAACACTCCCAGTGAATCCTTTGCTATATCGTCCACTTCCGTAGCAACATAGGTTCGTCCATTACCCGTTAAAGTTACATTTAGCCCTTGAATACTTAAATCAGTTGATGCTGCATACTGTAAGGCATCTCCTTCAATCAAGAAAGCCTTAGCAATACGAATATATTGAATTGAGTCGGCATGGTCGAGAACGCCATATACCACCCAAATATCTTTATCAGGAGCATTGATATTCACCTCAGTTGAACAAGCAGATAAACTTCCTGCAAGCAACAAAAAATACAGTAATCTTTTCAGAATATTCATTACAGATTCATTTAAACAAAAAAAGCGAATGTTTGATTCAATATAAAATTTATCTCTAATTTGCAGTCAGAATTCTTTCATACTAGAGAATCTCCATATCCTCCCTAGTTTTTAAGAATCGTTTGGTTTCGCAACATCAATTAGGTTATTACATTACGCAATAATACTATGTCTACAGCAAAAAAAACACGGAAAAGAATTACCACCCATGTTCTTCAGGCAATGAAGAATCAAGGGGAAAAAATTGCGATGCTCACTGCATATGACTACTCTTTTGCTCAAATTATAGATGACTCTGGTATTGATGTCATTCTAGTGGGCGATTCTGCTTCGAATGTTATTCATGGACATGAAACGACGCTTCCTATTACATTAGACCAGATGATTGACCATGCAAGTGCTGTTGTGAAAGCGGTAAAACGCTCACTCATAGTAGTGGATTTGCCTTTTGGGCGTTATCAGGGAGACTCTAAGAATGCTTTGCAGAGTGCAATCCGAATCATGAAAGAGTCAGGAGCTCATGCGATTAAGTTGGAAGGAGGATCCTTCGTTATCGAATCTGTAAAACGTATCATATCTGCAGGTATTCCTGTAATGGGTCATCTTGGCCTCATGCCCCAATCTATTTACAAATTCGGAACATATACCGTTAGAGCACGTAAAGATGCAGAGGCGGAACAACTCAAGAAAGACGCCCTATTATTGCAAGAGGCGGGCTGCTTTGCAATTGTTCTGGAGAAAATTCCTGCCCAACTCGCGAAAGAGGTCTCAGAATCTCTAATTATCCCAACAATTGGTATTGGAGCAGGAGGCGCATGCGATGGCCAAGTACTGGTTACGCATGATATGCTAGGCATCAACAAAGATTTCAGCCCTCGCTTCCTCAGAAGATATGCCAATTTATATGATATCATGAAGGAAGCCATTGGTAATTACATAACAGATGTGAAAAACCAAGACTTCCCTAATGAGAAAGAATCTTACTAATTCGTAATATGGAGATTATCTATGAAGATAATCATCTGATTGTCATCAGTAAACCTTTCTGTATGCCTTCTCAAGGAGATATTTCAGGAGATGAAAGTGTTGTCGATTGGGTGAAACAGTACATTAAGGTTACATACAATAAGCCAGGGAATGTCTATCTAGCTCTACTTCATCGTCTTGATAGACCCGTTGGTGGGGTAATGGTATTGGCCAAGACTTCTAAGGCTGCTGCAAGAATGTCGAAGCAGTTCCAAAAGAAACAAATAGAAAAAGTATACCATGCCGTTGTATTAGGCAATCCCCATCCCCAATCAGGGGAGTTAGTACATTATTTAAGAAAAATTCCAGGGAAGAACATCACCCGCGCTTATAAGAAAGAAGTAGCAGATAGTAAACTGGCTCGTCTGTCTTATACTGTACTTCGCAAAGGGAGAAATAAACGTTCATTAGTAGAAGTATTACCCATCACAGGCCGTCAACACCAAATCAGGGTGCAACTCGCTAAAATAGGATGTTCGATTGTGGGAGATGTGAAATATGGGGCAGCCCGCTTCCTACCTGATAAGTCGATAGCGTTATTCGCCAAACGAATTACTTTCCGCCATCCTACCACCCGTGAGTGGACAACTTTCGAAGCCCCTAAGGATTCACTCAAAGAAATGCTTTAGTTCAGCTATATAGCTCATACATATGAGTAGGGGGAAACGAATTGAATTCGTTTCCCCCTACTCTATTATATAATCAGTTGTCTCTTATTTATCCGCTTCTCCCATTACAGGGTCAATCGAACCAATCAATACTACTGTATCTGCAATCATACTTCCTTCCATCATCTGATCCAATAATTGGAGGTTAGAGAAAGATGGTGACTTAATTTTCATTCTCCAAGGAGATCCTGTCCCATCCGACTTAATATGAAATCCTAGCTCTCCTTTAGGTCCCTCAATTGCATGATAAATCTCTACCCCTTCAGGCGGACAAACTCCAATATCCGTCATCATGAAGTCATGAATCATTCCTTCCATAGAATAATAAATTTCATTTTTAGAGGCATATCCTTTTTTGGCATTATCAACCATGATATCCCCTTTTGGAATTTGCTCTAACAATTGATCTAGCACTCGAATACTTTGGAATATTTCCTCTACACGAACAAGATAGCGAGCCATACAGTCTCCTTCTTCCCGAATAGGAATATCGAAATCTACTTCATTGTATACAAGATAAGGCTCAAACAATCGGATGTCATGTATAACACCAGAAGCTCTTAGATTCGGACCAGTGAATCCCATACTAATTGCCTCTTCTTTGGTAACTACACCAACACCAATATTCCGCTTATGCCAAATAGCATTATTGGCTAATAATTTTTTCCAAGAAGCAACCTCTTTACGGAAGTTATCCTTCCATTTTCTAATTGCGTCCAATACTTCATCAGAAATATCAAACTGAACTCCTCCTATTCGGCAATGGCTTACGGTAAACCGTACCCCTGCCATCTTATCGAATATATCATAAAGAAACTCTCTCTCTCTAAATGTCCACAAGAACATAGAAATTGCCCCTGCATCCATGACCATTGTTCCCATCCAAAGCAGGTGAGCAGAAATCCTCGCCAACTCACAAGCAATAGTTCGAATATATTGAGCTCTTCTAGGAGCCTCAATTCCTACGAGTTTCTCAACAGCCAAGCAATACGCAACATTATTTGAATAAGGAGCAAGATAATCCATGCGGTCTGTATAAGGCATGAACTCTTGATAGGTCTTATTTTCTGCTAACTTCTCAACTCCTCTATGCAGATACCCTACATCTGTTACAGATTTGATAATCTTTTCCCCTTCAATTTCCAAAACGACTCGTAGTACACCATGGGTCGCTGGGTGTTGAGGACCAAGGTTTAGTATCATCCGTGTACCAAGAGGATCATCTTCTACTTCTACTGTTGTATGTTTATCTTCTAATCTCTTGTAAACAGCAGCTTGGTGCTTCGGGAAATACGTAGAATTTAACTTATCTAATATAGGCGTATTTGTTCGACTCATAATACTCTTTAAATATAGAGGTAAAACTAACTCTATTTGCGCTTTGTTTCAATAATTCTTGAACAAATTAATAATAGGACTAAAGAAAACCCAAGAAATTTCGTACAAGCATTATTTTTCTTAAAAGGTCTAGAAAGGGGCTCCTAACCATAGAACAGCAATCGCTTATTATTTCTTACATAAATATAAACCTATATATTCTATTCGATTATCATACTATAATAACCTAATGTATCCACAAAAGAACAAATGTATTTGTATTTCTTACATATAGCTTATCTGAAAGTGTGACACTTATGTGCATATAAGCGGGATCCACTTACATATGTAAGAAATAAAGGCAAAAGTTCACTTTTATATCGTATTTACATCAAAAATGCCTCAAAAAAGATTAGAAAAATGTGTTATACATGGGCAACCATCATATAACCCCTTGACGTTTGATGTAATAAATAAGGTTCTTATGTGACTTTTTATTCTGCTTTCACAAAAAAAGGACAAAAAATCACAAAAAATATCACAAATATGTTTGCATAATAAAGAGGATCTATTATATTTGTGATGGGAACAATACAATAATCGAATCTTATATTTTTGGTTTAAAGCAAAAGCAATTATTACCCATTTCAGTTAGATCCAACTTAGTTTTACCTTATAAAGTCGTAATCATTATGAAAAACTTCATCAAATTACTCGCTCTCGCTACAATGTTTGTTTTAGTTGGAAACGAAGCATGGGCGCAACAACCACCTCCTCCAACAGCAGGTGGAGCTCGACTAGCAGCACCAACTACAGAGTTTGTCGTTTATCCTACTTTCTTCTCAGATAACTTCAATGTTGTTTTTGATAAGATGCAAAAGAGCAAAGTTTCTGTAAGCATTTACAGTAACAATGGTCAGCTTGTAATGAACCACGTAGAGACGCCTTCTCGAGGAAAGAAAGCTTTTAGCCTTAGTGTTGCTGATATTCCTCCTGGAAGTTACATCGTTGAAATCCGAACATCTCACTTGCTCAGTACTAGAAAAGTCATCAAAGTGAGCTAAGCATATTATTACTATAAATTTCTACCCTGATTTGGCCTCTAATATCAATTTGATATTAGAGGCCATTTCGGTTTAATTCCTTATCAAAATGGAAATCATTTTCTCATGAAAAAATAAATACTATAGTATAGCTTAATAAGATCATGTTTTATATGCTGGTATTTTGTATCAGAAAAAAATATCTTATAACATATATTCACGCAACAACGATCTAGTTTTATTCAGCGATTGATATAGTAGAAGGAAACTGAAATTGGAGAAACGTGTACCTGAGTTATAAACACAAAAATGCCGGCACAATATACATACACATTATACTGGTATGTATGTTCCCCTTGTATTCTCTCGGTAATGCCATAGATAGTATAAAGCAAGAAATAAGAGTACAAACTAAATCAGGCAAGCCTGATGATTTACTCGCTTCATATATTCAACTAGGAGAATTATATTTCGATGTAAAAAATAATTATACTAAAGCCTTAGAGAGTTATCAGATTGCCTTGGAGATTGCTCGTCAAGAAAACAAGCCTGAAATAGAAGCGCAGATTCTTTATCGTTTAGGCCATGTTAATCACATTCTTGGAGAATACCCCACTGCACTTGGATTTCTCAAACAGATTGAGCAACTCCCTGATATTCAAGACAAAGTACTCTATCCTGAGGTATTGGATAGAATAGGAAACGTTTATGTTGATATTGGTGAATATGGAAAATCCTCTGAATATCTCCTAAAAGCCCTTGGAATTCGGGAAATAAATCGAGATTCTCTTGGAATAATGAATTCTTTATATAGCCTTGGTTCCAATGAGTTTTACCAAAAGGATTTTGAAAAATCTCTATATTATTATCATAAAGCTTTAGATATTGCCCGTTTGAACAAGGAGGAAAGATGGCGCTTTACTTGTTTGGCGGCTATTGGAGGATCCTTGAGGGAGCAAGAAAGATACGATGAAGCTCTCGAATATCTAAAAGAGTCCCTCCTACTTGCTCAAGAGATTGATTACCAACATGGAATAGGTTATGCCTACCTAAATATGGGTATAACCTACCATAAAAGTGGGCAATATGTACCCGCTTTAGAAAACTTATTGAAAGCAGAGGTTCTAGGGAGGACCTTGGAAAACACAGCACTAGAGATGAATAGTCTCACCGCAATAGGGGAAGTTTATCAAAAACAAGGGAATATTGCTGCTGCAAAAGGCTATCTCACTAAAGCTCTAGGTATTGCTGAAGGAATAAATTCGAAGCGGACGAAGTTAGAAATCTTAGAAAATGTAGCAGAAATCTATAAGGAATTGGGTTCGATCAACGCAGCTTACAGTACCTTAAAAGAATACATAGAACTCAATGATGCTCTTTATAATGAGGAAAGGCTTAAACAAAAAAGAGAATTAGAATCGCAATACATGGTTCAAATGCAAGAGTTTGAGATCGAAACCTTCAAACGAGAGCAAGAACGAATTCGACAAATTTATGTAACGACAGGAATAACTATAGGAATCCTTGTGCTTATCTTACTTTGGTCATTATACAGCAGATACCAAATCCAGATACAACACAATGAAAAGCTTAAATCGCAAAATCAAGTCATTCAAGACGAGAACGAAAAATTATATGGTTCCAATACTGCTTTGGAACAGTTTGCTTACATTGTCTCACATGATTTGAGAGAACCCATGAGAATGATTGGGGCTTATGCCTCTCTTTTAGAGAGAAGATACAAACGTGTATTGGATGATAGAGGACGTGAATTCATTGGTTTTATCACAGATGGCGTGACCCGCATGAATCGATTACTCAAAGATTTACTTGATTATTCTCGTCTTACCACTCCCAATCCTATATACGAGCCTACAGATCTGAATCATATTGTATCTAATGTAATCCGAACTTTGGGTTACACCATAGAAGAGAAACAAGCTACGGTTCATACAACGTCCTTCCCTACTCTCGCAGTAATCCCTTCACAAATTGAGCAAGTTTTTCAGAATTTAATCGCCAACGCCATTAAATTTCATGGAGAACGACTCCCAGAGGTCTCCATACTTGTAGAAGAAAAAAGTGACAAATATATTTTCTCTATAAAGGATAATGGAATTGGTATTCCTAAAGAACACCAGGAGAGAATATTCCAAATCTTCCAACGTCTCCATACGAGAGAAAAATATGATGGTACAGGTATAGGTTTAGCTGTATGCCAAAAGATTATTGAAAATCACAGGGGTGAGATTTGGGTGGAATCCCAAGCTGGAGAAGGAAGTACTTTCTCCTTTAGTATTTCCAAAACATTGTCAAATGCTTAAGGTTTTGGTTTGATAATCGTTACGTTATAGGGAGAATCTGCCTGCCCTTTTTGTTTGGGTTTTACAGGTATAAATCCTCCCATCATCATAACACCCATTGTTTTAATCTCACGTTTTACAACTGTTAAGGGTTCTAATTGAATACTCAATTCATGAGATTCGGCTGGGATATTTGATACGATAAGTTTTTTGTATCCTGTAACGTAAACCTGAGCAGAGAGTCCAATTCCTTTTATATCTACTTGACGAATCTTCAAGTTAAAGTAGCCTGTTGCATTTGTTATTACAGATGCCATTGAATCGATAGAAACCATTGCCCCCACAATTGGCTCTTGAGTATTTTTATCTACCACCACTCCTCGTATTTCTATACTATGTTCTGACTGACTGTCTATTATTGTGAGTTTATAAGAAGGCACATCATTTTGAGCATATCCGTCTAAAAGAGTTAATCCATTTAGAGCAATCCCCATAGTTGCAGCGACCATCCAGCGTTTTAGTTTCCACCATCTCATATTAAGCTTGTTAGCTGTGACTAATGTTTGGTTAGTTGCACTGATTAATTGCTTCAACCCTACTCTTCCACAAAGCTTCCCTTCACTAGCTTCATATAAAGCCAAAATCTCTTCTTTAGTTTTGGTCGTCAGGTCCATTACCGTTTTCGAACAGACAGAACAAAACCGCCCTTTTTTATTTCGATTCATACCCGCCCAACTCTCTCGACAAGGCTCTACAATATCAATGTATTTCATCTCACTTATGGCTTTGGTTTAATGATTGTAACATTATAAGGGCTAGATGTAGGATTGGTTCTCTCATAATATCCTTGGGTTGGATGGGGATCAAACATTACCCCACCTTCAATGAGGAGAGCCTCCTCACTCATAGTAACAGACAGTGAATAAGATTTTGGTTCTACATCACGAATAGATATTGTATGATACCCAAGATACCGAATACTTATTGTCATATTGCCATTGGCAATACTATCTAATGTAGTCCGAATCGTAAATTCACCCTCATAATCCGTGAGTGCACCAGTATTATAATTCTCTATGACCACTACTGCTCCAATCAAAAACTCTCCCGTTTCTTTGTCACGAATTTTCCCTTTCAATATAATTTCGCCTTCCTTCTCATTGTTCAATGGAGTGAGTTTATATTCTCCTGTTTCTACTGTACATTGAGAATACCCTTCTAAAATGGTCAATCCATTCAGTAATAATGCAACAGATGCAGCCATTGCCCATCTTCTCAATCGCCAAGAAACCGATTTGAGTTTCTGTGCAATCAGGCCATCCTGAGATTGGAAATTGCCTAACTGGGACACACGAACATGGCCGCATAGTTTCCCTTGTTCAGAATCGTAAAGAGCTTTTACTTCTTCTGGAGTCTTACTTGTTAAGTCAGCTACAGTCTTGTTACACACCTTACAGTAGCGGCCTTTTTCATTGGCAGTCATATTCTTCCAATTCTCATGGCAAGGTTTGGGAATATAAAATTTCATGGTTTTGAGTTACTTGATTAATTCATTCTTCCATTTCGACATCCCCTAACATCATCATCCCGTCTAACATAAGCTCTTCGTCTTCTTCCATTCGTGCAATAAGCTGATAGGAATTCAATGGAACATCTTCGATAAGAAGCGTATCATATCCAAATCCACTAATCTCAAAACCAAAACTCTTTTTCCCTTTAAGTCTTGATCGAGGAATAGATAACTCGAAATACCCCTTTGTATCTGTTAAAATAGTAGTTCCGATTCCTTTCACATGTACTCGCATAGAAGTTAAGGGATGAAATGTCCCTTTTTCACGTACATATCCACGAATCTTAACTGTATCAAGATGTTGAATTGATAAAGGTTTCAACGTGTATGAAGACTCTCTCAATTGAATTTCTTGAGCATAAGAGTCCAATAAGGTGAGTCCGTTCAAAACCAACGCAGCTGAAGCCGCAATTGCCCAACGACGAAATTTCCACCATGAACTACTTAATCTATATGCCAATTGAGCTTCCCTTTGATGATATTCACCCAATTGTTTGGCACGAATGTGCCCACACATATTCCCTCCTGTTTTCTCATAAATTTGCTGAATATACTCTTGGCTTTTATCTGTTAAATCAACAACTGTTTTCGAACATAAAGAGCAAAATCGCCCCTTAGTACGTTTATCCATTTGCCCCCAACTTTCATGGCAAGGATTGGGTATTTTAAATTGGATGCTTTTTTTCATGTTTGTATGGTATATATGTCGAATTCAATTCCTAACAATCATAAGACGTTGTGAATACGGGGTTTCCATATAAAATACAGCAATTTTTTCTCTATGGCAACTCAGCTATAGAAGTTCATGATATGGTCGATTTTCTCTTCCAAATGACAATATAAGTAATGTATCCATACTTTGGCACTTCAATAAAGCTTGTATAACTTTACCATAGACATCAAATGTACGTCATTCAAACAAATACATATGGCCGAGTCCTTTACACGAATTCTAGATAAATCAGAGGGTTTCTTTAAAGACCGAGGATCTAAATTCCTATCTTTTGCTTTTCCTTTAGAAGACGAGAGTGATATAGAAGAGCATCTTACAAGCGTCAAAAAGCGTTTTTTTGATGCGAGACACCATTGTTATGCCTATCGAATAGGATGGAAAGGAGAAAAGTTCTATATGACAGATGATGGAGAACCCTCTCACAGTGCAGGAACCCCTATTCTCAATAGTATTCGGTCTCATAAATTGACCAATGTTTTGATTATTGTGGTACGATACTTCGGAGGGACTAAATTGGGTATAAGGGGATTGATTAACGCCTATCAAGCATCGGCAAATGACGCCATAACAAATAGTTTAGTCGAACAGATTGTTCCAAAGGTTATCTTTACCTTGTCATACCCCTATGAGCAAACAAGTATTGTCAATCGGGTACTACACAAACAAAAACTCAAGCAGGTAGAAGCACACTACACAGATACCTGCCAAATCACATACGCAATTGAATCTCATTTATTTCCCCCGCTTCAAAAGAATATCGAAAAGAATCTCATAAATCTGGAAGTAATTGGGACAAGTTATTACTAACTTAGTTCATAGAGGCTAATTCCGGAAAGCCTATTCCTTGAATAACATATAACGTAACGCCTGAAAACATTATGTCTGCTTTACCAAGACAAGCAATCCTCTTGTTATTTGCTCTTTTGTATGTCCAGCTTTCCTGTGCACAATCTCAAATTGCAGAGGAGACGTACAACCCAACACCAAGTTATCATAAGACGCGTATCCCTCTGCCCCCCAATTTTACAACAGATGCCTTAACGGCATCGCTTTTACAACACTTTAAGATTCCAAAGGATCAATATTGGGGGCTGACTCTTCAACACTATCGCAAGAGCCCAGGAGGCAAACACTACTATTTCGCGCAATCGTATAAAGGTATACCTATCTACAAATCTAGCATCAAAGCAAATATATCTCCGTCTGACAATATTACATCTGTTATGATAGGGATCAAAGCTTTTGATCCTACTAAGAATCCTTATGGTTCTTTCGAATTCGGGAAAGATAAGATAGAGCAAATTCTTGTTTCTGAGCTGAATCCCAGTTTATTAGAGATACAACCCTACTATATTATTCGTGGATCAGAATTACGCCCTGCTTACCAAGCCATTGTTGTGAGTCATAACCCAACTTCAGAAGTAGAAATCTATATCGATGCCCAAACGGGTGTAGAACTCATGCGAGTTAATCGCATTGTCTATGCATATGCACAAGACACAACGGCTCAAGCTCGGATCTTCAATCCCGATCCTTGCACTCATTCTCATTCGAATTATGGCGATCTTTTCACAGATGACCAAGACAACCATAATGCGATATTTGAGGGCTTAATGGATACTGTTACCCTAAAAGGGCTTACATACAACAATGGAGAGTTTGAACTTTTGGGTCCTTATGTACGTATAGTCGAATTAGACCCTCCAACGATTGCCCCCGTAACCTCCAACACAGGTGAATTTTTCTTCACACGAGACCAAAGTGGATTCGAAGATGTAATGGCTTATTTTCATATTGATACCTTCCAACGATATATACAAGGTCTAGGTTTTACAGGCCTATGGTCTGAGCATCCTCTACATGTAGATACACACGGGTTGCAAGGACAAGACAATTCGGTTTTTATATCAGGCAATGCCAATGATCCAAGCACCTCTTATCTGTCCTTTGGAGAAGGGGGCGTAGATGACGCCGAAGATGCGGATGTAATCATACACGAATATGGGCATGCCTTGTCATTTGCAGCCGCTCCCAATACGAATCAGGGCTTAGAAAGAAGAGGCTTAGATGAGGGAATAGGAGATTACTTTGCGGCTGGCTATTCCTACGACCTAGACCCTTTCAGATGGGATGAATTGTACACATGGGACGGCCACAACGAGTTTTGGCCTGGACGCTCTGCTCAAGAAGGCCTTACTTATCCTCCTAGCGGGTTTAGTATCTACACATATGGAACCCTTTGGGTATCTGCCATGATGGATATTCGCCTAGATGTTGGAGCAGAGGAAACAGATATGCTTATGCTGCAAGCCATGTATGGAAGCTTTGAAGAAATGACCCTTCCAGATGCTGCCCAACTCATATTAGATGCAGACTCTGCTTTGTTTCAAGGAGCCCACACCAATATTATCGCTCAACACTTCTGTAATCGAAATCTCCTATCAGGAGCGATATGTCAAGTCGTAAGTGTTGATTATCAATTAAAAGATCAAATAGAATGGTCAATTTACCCGAATCCTTCTAAAGGCCCTATCTCTATCGACCTAGAGCTCCCCGAACCCTTAGAGTATGTAAAAATTCGCATTGTAGACTACATTGGCCGAGAGATATTCTGTGAATCTTTTGAATATCAACAACAAGTACATATCCAAAAGTCTCTCACTTCAGGGATGTACCTTGCACAGTTATGGGCGAATGGGAAAAAATTGGATTGTAAGAAATTAATTGTCCAAAGATGATAAAAATATGATCTAAAAAGCCCTAAATGCTTTTTAGCTTTCGATTATTTATGTAAATTTGCAATCCGAAATAGATAAAGACAGGAAAATGGCTAAGAAAAATAAGCAGGCAAGACATCAGATTATACTTGAGTGCACAGAGCACAAGAAGACGGGGTTGCCTGGCACATCCCGATACGTAACAACTAAAAATCGTAGAAACACAAGTGGACGATTAGAGTTGAAAAAGTATAACCCTATCCTCAGAAAACATACCATTCACAAGGAAATTAAATAATTAGAATACCATGGCAAAGAAGACGGTAGCGAAACTAAAGAAGAAAGGTGGAAAAACCTTTACGAAGGTGATTCGAGTGGTAAAGAGCGAAAAAACTGGCGCTTACACCTTTAAAGAAGACATTGTAGATACTGAGTCAGTTAGAGACTTCTTGAAGGACAACCCAGCCTAGTCTGGTAATCTATATTGTACGATTTGATAAGTCTGTTTCTATTATGAGAAACAGACTTATTACGTTTATATATTCCTAATTATAACCTATTATATGATTATCATGAGGTCGCTATCTAGTATTTGTACCAAATATCGGTTCTGATAGCTTTCAAACTCATATTTAAGCTCAATTACAATCTCAACTAGTGCCTCAAAAACGGGCTCATTAAAATTTTCGTCGCCAAGATCTTCTATAAGGAATGATATTTCTCGCCCACGAGAGTTTATAATCCTCACTACTTCTTCTTCCATCTCATATTCTATTCGCCAAGTTGGTATATCAATAAGATCTTCTTCTACAAATTCAAAATCTGGGCAATTTGAAGAAGCTTCTTCTATTGTTTTAACTTTATTAAAGTTGAGGGATACCCATCCATATTCTGGGCAAGAATAAACTCCCACAGCTGAAGGAGTCCCTTTTGATTTCTCAAAATCCATGATCCCACTTTTTATAAAAGCCTTAATCTTGGATATATCTTTTCGTATATCAATCATAATTTATTTTGTATGTTATAGGTACGATTACTTTAACAAAGATAGAGAAAAAGGCCTAAGCTTCATAGGGAGAAATGCATGAGACTGAATTGGCCATAAGAAAGCCCCCTCCCTTGATAAATTTTTAACCAAGATTGGTATTAGTATGTATATTTGTCTCCATGATACGCATACTACAACTTTTTGTCCTAACGCTCTGCCTCACTATCTCCACAAACGCACAAGATTTAATGGTTAATATAGGCCATTCCAATAGTGTGTACAAAGTGGAATATAGTCAAGATGGAAAATTACTGGCTAGCCTTGGGCTGGATCATAGGGTTCGTATATGGGATGTAGAAAAACGCAAGGTCATTCGAGTAATCATCCCTCATGGAATTAAGATAAATGATATTGCCTTCAATGCTGATGCAACAAAACTCGCGACTGCTAGTGTAGATTTCAGCATGAAGGTATGGGAGGTCGCAACAGGAAAACTCTTGCAAACGTTTAACTACCGCGGCCTATTTAGCGAACCTTACACAACTCCAGCAGCCATATGTTTCCACCCTACAAACCCAGAACACATTATTGCAGGCGCAAAAGATGGAAACATGGATATATGGAACCTCACTACAGGAGAGCACGTAAAACGATTCCCTGCGCACAGTAATAGCGTATTCGATATCGAATTCGACCCCAAACTTAAATATATCGCTACTGCTGGAGCTGATTACATCACGAATCTTTGGTCTTTAAAAGACTATTCTTATATCCGTTCTTTTATCGGACATGGCGATTGGATTATGGACATAGATATTGATACCAAAGGGAAAAAGCTTGTATCAGCTAGTGTTGATAGTTATGTGAAAATATGGGATCTAAAAACAGGCAAAACCCTTGAATCGTTTAAGGAGAAAGGCCCTGTCACTTCAGTTGATTTTCATCCGACTAAATCATGGCTCATTATGGGTGGAACCGACAAAGTCCTCACTGTATTCGACTATGTCAAAAAGGTTAAACGAAATACGATATCAACCAAGGTTGGGAGAGGCTTTCTATCAATTCTTTTCGACCCAAGTGGAGAACGCATCATCTCTACAACCAAAGAAAACCATATTACATTCTGGGAACCAGATTCGACACATTCAGATTTTAGGTTAATGGGGGTTGATAAACCTATTTATAATGCGAAGTTCTCTCCTACTCGACGCCAAATTGTTGTTACAGGAGATATGGAGAATATTCTGGTCTTTGACCTAGATTCCGCAACCATCTCTCGACGGATCAAACGAGCCAATGTACAGGCTATTGATTTCCACACAACAAAAGACTTATTTGCCGCAGGGAGTGCCGTCGCATCGCCTACAGATAAACTCGTAAAAGTTTGGAGAGGAGGAGTACGTAGGCCTACAACTTTCCAAGGCCATAAAGGCCCTGTGAAAGCGGTTTTATTTAGTCCCGATGGCAAATATTTAGCTTCAGGAGGTGCTGGTAAAAGACTCAATATATTCGATACAGAAACAGGGAAACCCGTTCACGAACTCAAACACCCTCGTGGAATTAAAGAACTATGTTTTAGCTCCGATAGTAAGCATCTTGCAGTTGCGAGTCGTAGCCATGATATTTTTATATGGGATGTAGAAAAAGGCCAAATCCTCGATACCTTATCTGGCCATCAAGGTGAAATCGAATCTGTTGTATATGACTCTCAGGGTAGGTTTTTAGTATCAGCAAGTAAAGACCAAACCATTCGAATATGGAATGCTCAGACCTATACCCTACTTAATGATTTCCGAAATGAGTATGAAACCTGCAAGAAACTATGCTTTAGCCCTGACGGAAACCTCCTCCTTACGGGATCAAACTCAGGAAACTTAGGAATGTTAAATGTGACAACAGGAGTCGTACCCTTCAATATATCAGGTCATGAAACAGAAATAACCTCTGTCAATTTCAGACCAGATGGAAAGTACTTCATTTCTACTTCCTTAGATCAAACTGTAAGAATATGGGATACGTCCACTGGGAAAAGAGTGTGTACGCTCTATCTTTTTCCTGACACAGAGGATTGGGTCATAATCACACCTGACAGACGCTTTGACGGATCGCTTGGCGGTCTACAGAACCTCCACTATGTCAAAGGCATGGAAATTATTCCCGTTAATTTTGACACAGACCCCCAATATGTACCTAAGTTACTTGGAAAACTATTCGAATGATTCTGAGGAATCTCCCAAAGACCTAACGATTATTTCTTACTTTTACTACCGTAAGTGAAAGTAAGAAATAATCGTTTAACGCTTTATACATGCATATACGGAATCATTTAGTCATTTATAGCCTGATTCTTCTGATATTCGCCTATGCCTGCGGAAACAGAGGGCACGAAAAGGAGCTATCCCAATTGATGGATGAACTACAAAGTCAAGACGAGCACCTACGAAAGTCAGCCAAATCCCAAATTAGTTCATTCTTATTTCTCAAAACGGATTTACCCCTTATCTATAAATCAATCCAGCAAACTTGGGATGACGATGATGATACCGAATTAAGCACAAGAGCAGAATTAATAGAAGTCCTAGGGGGAGTATTTGATGAGCAAACTCCAGGCGTCCTTCTAAAACTCTATCCTAACCTGCCCCAAAATCCACTCATACAAGCAAAAGCCCTGCGAGCACTCGCACAAATAGGCACAGGTCCATCCCTCCAACATTTCTCTCAACTTATTCTTAAACATAAACCTGACCTAAAAGGACGAGAAGCCTTCGTTTTTGCTCCTCTATATAACCTACCCGAACAATTATCCCTTCTATATCCCCGTCTACTGGAACTTACACAAAAGGAAGCCTATCAATATCCTGTGTATGAACTCTTAACAGTTGGCTTTGCAGAAAAATCGCTGAAGGCTGCGGCCCTCAAACCTTACGCAAATTCTATTATAAAAGATTATAAAACCTCACGTCAGAAACGAGCAAACCTAAGTGTCGGGAGTGAATCATATCTACAGGTAAGCCCTCTTGTTCATACGCTCGTAAAATGTCTCGCGTACTTCCCTCAACAAGACTCAGTGAAAACGCTTTTACAAACCATTTTAAAAAAGGAAGTGCCCGATATCCAATTGGTTGCTGCTACCACTTGCCTATCAGAGAATATCCCCCTACCCGACTCCTCTATATTCTCCCAATTAGCAGCAAACAAAATGACACGTATCCAGTTCTATGTCCAACTTGAACAAATGGGGAAAGTCAATCTATTCCCTAAAAAGTGGCTCACGCAAGAAGCATTTGCAGAAAGTGAGCTAGTAGAATGGTTGAGTGTCCCCAATAAACGAAATGGCCCTCCTACCCAAATCACCCTCGTCAAAAAACATAAACTTGCCGACGAAGGAAATCTATACCTCTTCAAGTTCGTTTATCCAGGAGGAGGGTGGATGGCAGGAATAAGTGGCCCCCAGCCTTCAGATACAACACAAATAAATACGGTCGGATACCTGACCAATAGCGAGTTTCGAAAATGGGAAGACTTGAATCCTGATAAGCATATTGAGCTTCTGGTCAATCCCTAAACACATGGTTAATCCTCCTTAAGGATACGACCTAATGCCTATTTTCCTTCTCAAACCCAACGCTATGTCCAGATTAACGCGTTTGAATGAGAAAACAAGCACCTAAAGCCTAACCTAATTGTCTCGCGTAAACTTCTCTTTAATAGAATGACATACATAATTCGAACTACACGTTACCTTGTCTTGCTATGTACATTCCTTTCTTTATCCTTATCTGCCTACTCAACCCACATTGTTGGTGCGGAATTATACTATGAATGTATCAATCCCCAAAACAATACCTACCGTGTAACCCTCACTATGTATAGGGATTGTTTAAACGGGCAAGCAGGTTTCGACAATTCGATTACGCTATTTATCTATCGTTCTACGAATGGAAGCCTCTATACAACGAGAAACATCACAGCACCTTTCACTACTCCTGAGATTATACCCGCCCACTGGGACGCATGTACAGGTCAGCCCTACAATCTTTGTGTAGAATTTGGGCGATACACAGCGGATATAACTCTCCCTCCTATTGCTGGAGGATATGATATTGCTTGGGCAAGATGCTGTAGAAACAATACGGTGACCAATATCGCTCAACAACAAGGAATTACAGTATTAGCTCATGTGCCAGGTACAGAAGTTCCTGGATGTAATTCCATGCCACAATTTAAAGATCTTCCTCCCCTATTTCTTTGTGTTGGACAACCTGCTTTCTTAGATCAATCGGCCATTGATCCAGATGGAGATTCGCTCGTATATGTTATCTCTAACCCATACGACGGGGTAAACCAATTTGGTGCAGGAGCAACTTTCAATAATCCTACAGTAAATGGCGGAAATCCTATGGGGCCTCCTCCCTACGACAATGTTAACTATTTAGGGGGATATTCATGGACAGACCCATTTGGTTCTGGTAGCTACGGGATAGATGCCCAATCAGGTCTTCTGACCCTCACCCCTACCCAATTAGGGCTCTCCGTTTTTGCCATTTCAGTACTCGAATATAGAAATGGTGTCTTATTGAGCGAAAATAAACGTGACTTCCAGATTAACGTAATTCAATGTGCTCCCCAAGGGCAGCCTCCTCTCATTAGTTCCACTACCCCACCCGTACCAACTTCAGGAGATACGCTTTTTATTGAAACGAACCAAAACCTATGCTACAACTTAGGTGCACAAGATCCTGTTACGGGAGATACTGTTATTCTATTTGAGGTTAGTGCCATATTTGGTATCGGAGGAACCCTACCTACTCCCTATGCAGATTTGAGTTATACGGGTATTAATCCCGTAAGCGGTCAAGTTTGCTGGCAACCCTCCTGTGATTATGCAGGGGATACAATTAGCTTTATTGTCGGGGCGAGAGACACAAGTGATTGCCCTGGCTATAACCTTGCGTTTGATACAACCTATGTGGTAGTTGAGTCCTTAGAAGATCCCATTGTAGACCATACCCTTTCAGGCAATTTCTCTGGAGATACCTTATTCGTGGATCCTGGAGAAATATTTTGCTATACATTTGATGCTTCGGATGATAATAATAATGACCTTGTTACAATATCTCCTGTTCAAGGTCCTTTCTCTGGTACAAATGCGGCGAATATAGTCGCGATAGGAAACAATCCCGTAACGGGCAATGTCTGTTGGCAAGTACCCTGTGATTCTGCTGGCCAAACAATCCCCTTTATTATTGCTGCTTCAGACAATGGCCTTTGCCCAACTGAAACCGCTTATGATACAGTCATCATCTCAGTCAATCCTCTACCGCCAACCTCAGCTGGCCCAGATACCAGTGTATGTGCAGGTGAACCCGTACAATTGAATGCTACGGGAGGCACAACCTACGCATGGACTCCTGTAACAGATTTAAACAATCCTGCCATACAAAATCCCATTGCAACCCCTCAAACCACAACCAATTATACGGCTAGCATTTTCACTGCCCAAGGGTGTGTTCAAACAGAAACAGTACAAATCGTTGCAATTCCCTCTCCTGTTGCAGATGCAGGACCTGATTTAGTCAAATGCCCAGGAACTCCTCTACAGTTATCTGCGACAGGAGGAAACTCATTCAGCTGGGCTTCTGCCCCTGGCTTATCCGCCACCAATATAGCAAATCCCACTACGAGCCAAGACGCAACTACTAGTTATTTCGTTACAGTAACTTCTGGCAATGGATGTACGGATACAGACACGGTAGATGTTTTACTCATGGAAGCAGATGCTGGACCAGATTTAGACCTTTGCGAAGGAGATAGTGTTACTTTACAAGCAAGCGTAAATACAGGGCCTGCTACCTATAGTTGGAATAACCCTACTACCCTATCCAATCCCAATATCGCGAATCCCAATGCTGGGCCTATTGTATCAATTGATTATATTGTCACAGTAACGGATACAAATACTTGTGTAGATATGGATACCGCCCGTGTGACAATACGACCATTGCCTACAGCCAATGCAGGCAATGATACCAGTGTATGCCGAGGGCAATTTGCGTTTCTATCAGGTAGTGGAGGCTTAGTATATTCTTGGGATCCGAATATAGCTTTATCAAATCCCAATATATCAAACCCAACAGCATCGCCTACCAGTACCACAGAGTACGAACTTACGGTTACCGACGGATTTGGCTGTCAGGATAAAGATTCGGTCATTGTCAATATTATTCCATTGCCTATTGTAAGTGCTGGCAATGACACAGCTAAATGTGGAGATATTGGCGTAGAGATTCAAGCTACAGGAGGAGTATCTTACGTTTGGGCACCAAATTTCGGATTAAGTAACCCTAATATTGCCAATCCCATTGCTAATCCTAACGCAAGTATCACGTATACAGTGACAGCCACAGATATTAATGGCTGTTCAAATACCGATGACATTTTCGTTCGGGTAATGCGTGCAGATGCTGGGCCTGATCAAGTCATTTGTATTGGTGACACTACCCCTCTCAATGCTACAGGTGGAATTGCCTATGATTGGGATAATGGAGGCTTCTTGTCTGCAACCAATGTTTTCAATCCTGATGCTTTCCCCTCTACAACCACTGACTTTATCGTCGTTGCAACTGATATTACGGGTTGTACAGATACGGATACCATGACCATCACCGTCAATCCGCTTCCTATAGCAGATGCAGGGCTCGACCAAAACATCTGTATCGGATCAAACACAACTCTCACAGCGACAGGGGGAATATCCTATGTTTGGACGCCAGGAGGTAGTTTATCCAACCCAAACATTTCCAACCCAGTGGCTTCACCTGCTAGTACAACTACTTACCACGTAACCGTAACAGATATAAATACTTGTGTAAATACGGATTCTGTAACCATTCAGGTGCTACAACTTCCGTCTGTAGACGCAGGAGACAATGTAGTAAAATGTCCTGACAGTACTGTTACACTCCAAGCAACAGGTGGGGTTCAGTTCCAATGGAATCCTGCAGCAACCTTGAGCGACAATAGTATCTCTAATCCCATCGCTGACCCTCCGTCTACAACAACCTATTATGTGCTTGTAACAGATATAGCAGGTTGCCAGAATACAGATTCGGTGATTGTATGGGTAATGGAAGCAGATGCAGGACCTGATGTCGCTATTTGTATAGGAGATAGCATCCAACTAGGCGCGAGTGGAGGTGTCGGATTTAGCTGGACTCCTAGTAATACATTGTCTAATGCAAATGTATTTGATCCTCATGCTTTCCCCTCCACAACTACCCAATATACCGTTGTGGTCACAGACACAGTGGGATGTACGGATATAGATGACCTGATTGTCACAGTGAATCCTCTTCCTAATGCAAATGCAGGAAGCGATGCCGAAATATGCATAGGAGAAGAAACACAACTAACCGCTACAGGAGGAATCAGCTACAGTTGGACACCAACAATCAGCTTATCTGATCCAAATCTTGCCAATCCGATGGCTCGCCCTACCACAACCACTGAGTACGAAGTAACAGTGACAGATGCAAATACTTGTGTCAACACTGATCAGGTAGAAGTTATCGTTCACCCTCTACCCTTGGTAAATGCAGGAAACGACACAACTATTTGTCGAAATGAAGCCGCTATCCTCACAGGTATAGGGGCAATAGACTATACATGGAGTCCTCCAGCAGATTTAACCAGTCCAAATGCTTCTACTACACTCGCAAGCCCTCCTTTCACGACCAACTATACCCTCACAGGAGTAGACCAAAACGGTTGTGTCAATACTGATGAGATGGCTCTGACGGTCATCCAACTCCCTATCGCCGAATCCATCCCTGAACATACCATTTGTATAGGGGATAGTATAACCCTCAGTGTAACAGGCGGAATAGATTATACATGGAATACAGGCCAAACGGGTAGTCCTATTACGGTAAAGCCTGATAACACCATCATTTATCAAGTAACCCCCTATGACCAAGGTTGTGCAGGCGACCCGCTCCCGATTCGAGTGAATGTAATACCCAACCTTCCTGAAGCAGCCTTTAGCGTCAGCCCAATTGATGGGTACTTCCCCTTAGACGTGACGTTCACCAATGAGAGCCAATATGCAAGTCGGTTCTATTGGAACTTTGGAGATGGGAATACCTCCACAGAGACCAATCCTGTACATACCTATACAGACGATGGAGAGTTTATTATCCGTCTAATTGCAGACAATCGTGCGGGTTGTCCTGATACCGCTTGGTTTGAGGCAGTAACGGTATTAGACTTTACTTTCTTCGTACCCAATGCCTTTACTCCCAACAATGATGGCTTCAACGATGAGTTCTTCATTGTTCCCAAAGGGATAGAAAGTATGCGCTTTGCCGTTTTCAACCGATGGGGCAAGGTCATTTATGAAGCCAATACCTTGGATTTTCGTTGGGATGGCAAAGACCAAGAAGGGAATGCTGTGCCTGAAGGAGTATATATATACCGTGTCTGGGTAGAAGCCCGTGGGCGGAAAGCTGAACGAACAGGTTCTATCACCATTATTCGATAATAAGGAAAGTGCATCCCCTCTTGGTATAAGGGGTAAACTCGAAAGGAATAGACAAAGGCTTAGGCAATATCACCGCTGTATTTGGGCTTAAGACAAATGAATAGACACAATATCAGCGGTGAAACTGACCCGAAACGTATGGACATATACAACATCAGCGATGTAACTATGCTCAGGCGCGCGTCTCCCTACAACATCAGCCGTGATGTAGAGGGGGGTCCTTACGGATTAGGTCAACATCACGAACGTATTCGTCGCCAGACGGCCGTCTCCCTACAACATCAGCCGTGATGTAGTGGCAAAACGCGCGTCTGAAGCCATATCCGCTAACGTATTCGGGGGTAGTGTCCAAAAGATTGGTCAACATCACAGGCGGATATGGCTTCGGACACGCGTCTGGAGTCATATCCGCCAACGTATTCGTGTCCAGACGCGCGTCTGAACACGAATACGTTGGCGGCGTTGTGGGTAGTCGCCACGGATTAGGTCAACATCACAGGCGGATATGGCTTCAGACGCGCGTCCGAACACGAATACGTTGGCGGCGTTGTAGGGAGACGAGCGTCTGGACACGAATACGTTAACGGATATGGGATTTTCCGTCTATAAAAGTAGACACTTCCTTAAAACGATTTAAAGGTGCCAAAGACATGACAACATAAGAAAAGCTACACGCCCAAATAGCTCTCTACAATTTTTTTGCAAAAAAAGTCATTCCCCTCATTATCAATCGGCAAATTGCAAATCATATAGACGCTTGTAAGCACCATTGAGTTCAAGCAATTCATGGTGCTTACCTCGTTCCACAATCTTTCCCTTTTCCAAGACAATGATTTGATCCGCATTAAGAATAGTTGACAACCTATGAGCAATCACAATACTCGTTCGATTTTTCATAAGCCCTTCCAATGCCTTTTGTACCAATTGTTCAGAAGCAGTATCTAGAGCAGAAGTAGCTTCATCCAAAATGAGAATAGAAGGATTGTGAAGCACAGCCCGCGCGATAGAAACCCGCTGGCGTTGTCCTCCCGATAGCTTTAGTCCCCTCTCCCCTATCAAAGTATCATATTGTGTGGGCAATTCTGCAATGAAATCATGCGCATTTGCAATCTTTGCAGCTTGCTGAATATCGGCTAGCCGCATATCGGGCAGACCATATGCAATATTATTACGAACAGTATCATGAAACAATATCCCCTCCTGAGTCACATACCCAATCATTCGTCTCAAATCTCTTAACTTAAAGTGCTTCAATGGGCGTCCATCAATCGTGATTGTTCCTTCTTGAGGATCATAAAAGCGAGGAATTAGGTCCACGAGCGTAGATTTCCCTCCTCCTGAATGTCCTACAATAGCAAGCGTCTCCCCTTTCTTAACCTCAAAAGAAACTTCTTTAAGCACTTTTACTTCTCCATCATAGCTAAAAGAAACCTTATCGAATCGAATGGCTCCCTCAAAATCTTTAATTGTATGAGGCTGGGGGCTCTCTTGAATAAGCGGCTTTTCCTCTAAAAGCCCTTCTATTCGTTCATATGCAGCAATTCCCTTCTGAATCTTAGATATCGCTGTAGAGAAAGTCTTGATAGGTGCAAGGAATTGGGAGAATACCGCAATAAACCCAATAAACTCAGATCCTTTAAGTTCTCCCTCTCCTCCCAAAATCATCATTCCTCCATATAGAATAATGATACATACAATGATGATACTAAGAAACTCGGTCAAGGGGGAAGCGAGATCACTTTGACGGCGGAGAGATATTTGTACATCTGTGTAGGCTTGATTCTTCTTATTATACTTGTCGATTTCCCATTGCTCCTTCCCAAATATCTTCACAATACGAATCCCTCCTAAGAACTCATCCATAATCGCAATAAGTTCCCCTAATATCTCTTGCCCTTGAGATGCCTTACGCTTCAAGCGTTTGGCAATAATATTAATGAAGAAGCCCGTTAAGGGCAATACCAATAACGTAAAGAGGGTCATCTTCCATGAGATAAACAGCATAACCCCTAAGAAGGTCAGCATCGTCAAGGGGTCACGGAGCATGCTTTGAATGGTTCGAATGATAGCTTCTTGTACTACTTGGGCATCACTCACAAGCACACTGATAAGGTTTCCTTTATGTTGTTGGGTATAGAAAGGTAGACTCAAACGTGCTAAATGTGTAAACACACGTTCTCGGATTCGGTAAATCATGTTCTGCTCAAGAGGCGCAATAAAGTAGGAACTAAGATAACGACTCGCACTTTTCAGAAAAATAGAGACACACAAAAAGATGCAGAAATACTGTAATACAAGTACCCGCCCAAAATCCTTCATGATATTTCCTAGGGCATAATAGGCGTTTGCTTTCAAAGAAGCAGTATCCGTCCAAGACCATTCTACTGTCTCTGAGGGAATTACGTCATCCGAAAAAAGTATTTCTAAGAAAGGAATAATCGAGACTAAGGATACCGCGCTAAAGAAAGTATATAGGATCATGAAAAAAACGGCCAAAATTCCATACTGAAAATCACCTTTCCCGTAACTGAGTATTCGAAAATACGTTCTCATTTTGTAATTTAGCTGAATATAGAAAGCCTAAGTTAAATGAGATTGCCTAAAAAGTAAAAAGTTATATGGGAGAATCCATTGTTCAGAAGAAAATCAATAAGCTTATTCTACGAGAACTCAGTACCCTATTGTCCATGAACAGTAGATTCGTACCGTTTGGAATCATGGTGACCGTGAGTGAAGTAAAGATAACCGTTGACCTAAGCCTCGCCAAAGTATACATAACGGTACTGCCAGATTCAAAATTAGAGGAAACAATAGCAGCACTTAATGAAGAGAGTTGGGCAATCCGTAGGGACTTGTCTAGAAGAATCCGAAATAAGTTACGTAAAATGCCTGATCTACGCTTTTATGTCGATAATACTTTCATGGTAAATGAAGAGGTTGATAACTTATTCGACAAGATTCGGGAGGAAGAAGAAGTGCTTCGAAAGCAAAGGGAAGAATTCCCTGAGGAGTAATCAATATAGCAAAAGACGAATTCAGAAAACACAAAAACATTTATGAGAAGTTTCTACCCTTTTATTTTCCTTCTCATTATTTGCCATTACGCTAAGACACAAAGCTTTACCGAGATTAGTAAGTCCGTTGGCATTGATCATGTAACGCTAGAACCTCATCTTATGGGAGGTGGTGTAGCCGTATTCGATTATAATAATGATGGTTGGGAGGACATTTACTTGGTAGGTGGTGAGTTTATGGATCACCTCTATGAAAACCAAGGAGATGGAACCTTTATAAACGTTGCAGCAGCTGTTGGATTGGGGTTCACGGATACCATTTCAACTTTAGGAGTAATCACAGGAGATATAGACAATGATGGTGATAGAGATGTATTCCTGTCTGCAGACCGTACGTTCCATAACGTACTACTAGAAAATACAGATAGTGGCTTCCAAGACATTAGTGCCAATGCAGGTATTTTAGCAGGAGACTCAATCAATGCTGCGCATTGGGGTTCCTCTGCTACATTCGGCGACTATGACCAAGATGGAGATCTTGACCTATATGTAGTTAATTATGTATTAATTCCAAGAGGTCTATATGATTCAACAGGAACCTTTATGGGTTTCGACCATGTTTGTGCCCCCAATTATTATTACCGAAACAATGGTGATGGCACATTCACGGAAATCGGCCAATCGCTTAATGTAGATGATAGAGGCTGTGGACTAGCGGTAGCCTCCACTGATTATGATCTTGATCACGATATTGATATCTATGTAGCAAATGATTTCGGCCAATGGGTCTCCCCTAGTGTACTGTATGAAAACCAGCTCACAGGGTTTGCAGAGGTGGGAGCGAGTGTCGGATTAAATTCAATGATTTATGGAATGGGGATCGCGACAGGTGACTATGATGAAGATGGAGATTTCGACTATTATATCTCCAATCTAGGGCGTAATATATTGTACCAAAACAATGAAGGCTATTTCAATGACGTAACAGACGCAGCAGGCGTACAAAACGAATACGTAGATAGCCTATACTCAACCAGTTGGGGAACCGCCTTTTTTGATTACGATAATGATACTTACTTAGACCTCACCGTATCGAATGGCCGAATCCCAGCGGCTCAGTTCATCGCAACCAATCCCAATGATCCGAATAAACTCTATGTGAACAACCAAGATGGAACGTTCACAGATGCTTCTATGATAGAAGGGGTAGATGATTCTACTCGCGCAAGGGGCATGGCTCAACTAGATTATGATAAGGATGGCGACCTTGATCTACTTTTTGTAGTGGTAGATAATGCTGGCGATACGGCTTTACATACCCTTCTTTACAGAAACGATCACAGCAATCTAGGAAACTGGTTAGAAGTTAGCCTAGAGGGTACCACTAGTAATAAAGATGCCTTTGGAAGTTTGGTTGAGGTTGTCATAGGAAATCGTAGGTTCTTACGCGAACTAGGAGGTGGAGGAGACACTCATATGTCACAAAGTAGCAGCATTCTACATTTTGGATTAGGCTCGTATACTTCCATAGATAGCCTCATCGTGTATTGGCCAGGTGGAAGTCCGCAAGTTATTACCCACCTCAATGCCAATCAGCTCATCCATATTATACAAGGGAGCGACAATTATTGTAATCGAGATGCACACGAGCCCAATAATACCCTTGCCGATGCCTCAATCTTACCTAGTGTAGGTATTCTAAAAACGGCATGCTTATGTCCAGCTACAGATGAAGATTGGTATAGCTTTGAGGTCTCTTCGGCGAAACCCCATATTCGAGTACGTCTACACGATTTATCAACCAACTACGAGTTGGCTGTATATGATGATCAAGGTAATATGATGGCGTTTTCGGATACCACAGGAACAACAGCAGAAGAAATTGTCCTTAACCAATTGTCTGCAGGTACTTATTATGTACAGGTATATGGCCACAATGATGAATTTGATCCAGATGATGGCTATTATCTTAATGTAGATGCGCGTAATACTCCCTATTCCTATTCGGCAGGTACCATCATGAAAGGTGCCCAAGCTCAATCCTTAGCCGAATTGGAGGAGAACAACATTAGCCTATTCCCTAATCCAGGACAAAATGAATTAAACATTCGTTTCTCCCGATACTTACCACAATCCATCAACATACAGATTTCAGATCTTGCGGGGAAAGTACTGATTAAATCTCCTCTGTTAGAGGCAAATGGACTGCAACTCAGTCTTTCCACGGCCTATCTCCCTTCGGGTGTTTATCTTGTGGAGGTCAATGGAAAAGTATACCGTTGGATGAAGCAATAGCGAATCTAATGATGTGAGACTTTACCCATCTCACCGAAGAAGCCTATACCATTTACATATGGGGCTTCTTCTGTCACATGGTAGTGGTAAATCCCCTCTGGATACTCAGGGGTGGGGTGAGAATGCCCATGATATTCATCTAAATCCTTATTGGTAATAATTTTTCCTTCTTCTTCTGGGCCATATATAGGATAACCATCTATCAAAAACCCAATTAAACTAGACTTACCATGCTTTGTTGTTAGATGGATAGGTTCAATATGATAATGGTAAAGATTGTGCTCTTGGGGATGCCCATTATATTGGTCAAAGGAATTAACCTCATGAGAAGTAAGTTTATGATGTCCTCGTGCATATTGGTTAAAGATGGGTACTCCATTTAGTGCCACCCCAATAGGGCCTAAGGGAGTTGGACGCTTCTTTTTTGCAGGTGTGGGATGAATAGGAATCCTAAAATTTAGATAGTGAGCTTCTATATAATGTGGGTTCTTATGGAAGTGAGGGTTGTCCCCATTATAGGGTTCATGTCTATGATCGAACTTTGAGAAATAAGGACTATGATGATCGGGGACAGCGTCTGTCCGAATCATCACATATGCTCCATCTCTATAAATAGACACATCCTTATAGAAGTTTGCATAGGCATCTGGCAAATCGTCCACTTCGTGTCGAAATCCTTGGTCTACCCAAGTTCTCATCATAGGACGAGCAAATACAACTGTTATTCCTGCTAAGAGAAGTACAATTCCAATACTACGCCAATATTTTCTAACCATGGTTTATGAACAACTAACTCGTACAAAAACTTATCTTTGTCTAAGATAGGATATTTATCGATCTAAGTTGGATAAAGAAATGCTAAAAGCCTGAATATAGAACTTGTATGGCCGAAACATGCTGTTGAAGGTAGGCCTTACATATGAATCTTGGGCTCTTCTAGAAAGAAGGATCGGAATGTATGTAGCCATCCTTGATAAACAGTACCCTCAGGTTTAGCCTCAAACAAATAACGACTACCCAGCACAATCCGTTTGTACTTGGGTCGGGTAAGGGCAACATTTAGGCGATTCGGCTGAAAGATAAACTCTGCTCTACGGGCAGCATACTTCGGATCACTCGTAATAAGCGAAATAAGAATCACCTCTCGTTCTTGCCCTTGCATTCGTTCCACTGTATCCACCACGATATCATCCAATGCCTTAGGATATTGCCCCTCCAGTTCCTTACGAAGCATTGCCCGAATGAGTCGTCCTTGCGCCCTAAAGGCTGCCACAACCGCAATCTCCTCAGAAGGTACTCCACAATAAAGTAGCTGTTCAACTATCTCCACTATCAGACTTGCTTCCTCTTTAGAACGAAGGGTGTTCTTTTTGTGCGGAATCTCTACAAACAAAGCTGGAGTTTTGGGATCGAGTATATTGTGAAGTCGTTTAGGCATACGTTTTAAATGCAACTGTGTATACGCGTTATCAGCAAACGTCTTTAATCCATTGGCATAGAAATGTTTACTAGGGAAAGCATTAATGGCCGCATTCATCCGATAGGTTGTATTGAGCATTGTACCAGGAGCATGCTTATAAAGACACTCAAATATAGATTGGGTAATATTCTGATCCTCATGCTCAGCGGTAATGACGGGAGGCATTTGTTTATGGTCTCCAATATAGATAAACTTCTGTCCAGACATCATCCCTGCAAATGCCAATGGCAATGTCATTTGGCCTGCCTCATCAAATATAATCACGTCAAAGGATACTTGGCTAAGACGGCGTGTACGGGCAGCAAAACAAGTTCCTCCGAGTATCAATCCTTTATCTCTCAATGAATAAGGCGAATGATAAAAATACTCATAATTCGACACCTTCCCTCCGTTCCAAGCTAAGTCAGTTGCATTGATCTTTTGACCAATTTTAGCAATCTCTTCATACCCTGTTACTTGGACAATCTTCCGAAGGGCATTATTGATTGATCGATGGGTAAATCCTGTGATAAGTACATTTTTTCCCTCTTTGGCAAAGCTTGTAGCAAGATGCGCAAGTAGCCATGTCTTACCTGTCCCTGGGGGGCCTTGCACTAGATAATACGGCTTGCTTGCATAGGCATTCACAAAAGCTTCTCTTTGTTTATCATTGAAGCCTATCCCCTCCGCTAATTTTTGTCCGCGTTTCAAAGCAGCCTCCGTAGCACTTGGAAGGATATCTCCTTTCAGCATCCCATGAAAACTCGCATACATACGCGTATGGTGCTGTAAAGTCTCTAAGGTTTCAATGAGGATTCGGCGGGTATCTATAAGATCAATATCCAGCAACCACCCTTCACCCTTCACATCCCAGAAAGCTGTTCGAAATCCCGCCTTTAAGGTAAGGCTTGTCCCTCGGTCTCTCACAATTTCACAAGCAAAACCTGCCTGAGGGTTACCTCTATGCAAGCGTAAACGGCTCCCTTCACGGAACTTCGAATTGTTGCGCTTACATACCACCTCCAATTCCGTGACATGGTTTTCTACTATTCGAATATCCGCAATCACTTCTCCATCTTTTAGGCGTTCCTCCACGGACTTGTTCCAGATTGTTAAGGTTGCTTCCTTCTGTGCTTGGAACTCATTTTCAACAAAATCTATTAATCGCCTAATCAATCTTTTCATAGCCATAAGCCAAGTATAAATGAAAGAAGCCTCAATCCCAAAAGGATGAGGCTTTTTTCGAAAGATGTATAGTTATTCTACGTCTTATTTCAAGTGAGTATCCAACCAGTCAAAGAAGACTCTATGCCATAGGACTCCATTTTGAGGAGAAAGCACCCAGTGACCTTCAGTCGGGTAATACAAGAAACGGCTTTCTACGCCTTTTAGTTGTGCGGCATTGAAAGCTTGCATTCCTTCTCCGATAGGTACACGGAAATCCTTCTCTCCGTGGATAACCAACATAGGTGTATCCCAATACTTCACATAGTCATGCGGAGAGTCTAACTTATAACTCTTAGGCATACGCTCATCCCAGTATGAACCTCCAATATCCCAATTCGCGAAGAACATCTCTTCAGTCGTTCCATACCAGCTTTCAAGGTTGAACAATCCACAATGGGAGATAAACGCCTTAAATCGCTTGTCATGGTTACCTGCTAGCCAGTATACAGAGTATCCTCCAAAACTTGCTCCTACAGCACCCATTTTATTTTTGTCTACATAAGGCTCCTTAGAAACCTCATCAATAGCAGAAAGGTAGTCCTGCATAGCCATTCCTCCCCAATTCTTACTGATTTCATCATTCCAATGACGACCAAATGAAGGCAATCCACGACGGTTAGGAGCGACTACAATATACCCATTAGCAGCCATAAGTTGGAAGTTCCAACGATAAGAGAAGAACTGACTAACAGCAGACTGAGGGCCACCTTGGCAATACAACAAAGTAGGATACTTCTTAGCAGGATCGAAATCTGGTGGGTAGATTACCCAAGCCAACATATCCTTTTTGTCTACAGTCTTTATCGTACGAGCTTCCACTTTACCCATTTTAAGGGTACTGAGAAGTTCTTTGTTTACTTCTGTGATTTGTGTAGAGCGGCCATTACCTGCCACATAGTACAATTCAGCAGGCATAGACATAGAAACACGTAGTCCGATAAGCCCCTTCTCCATCACCTTAAAGGTATAATAGTTGTGGTTTCCTTCGGTGATTTGAGCAAACTTCTTAGAGTTTACATCAATAGAGCATAGTTGAATAGTAGCTTCAAAGCCACTTGTCGCATAGATTCTGCGACTATCCTTAGACCAATGTGGATGATCAACATTACGATCTAAGCCTTCTGTAAGCTCTGTCTTTTGCTTCGTTTCGAAATTGTAGATAAAGACACGGTTTCGATCAGACTCGAATCCATCTCTTTCCATGCTATTCCAAGCAATATACTTACCATCTGGAGAGAATGCAGGATCTCTATCGTATCCCATCATACCATCTGTTAGGTTCTCTGTACGACCCGACTTGACATTGTATAGATAGATATCAGAGTTTGTGCTCACTGCATAGTCCTTACCTGTCATCTTCTTGCATGTATATGCAATTGTTTCACCGTCAGGACTCCAAGCAATCTCGCTAATTCCTCCAAAAGGATTCATAGGAGAATCATAACGCTCTCCTTCCATAATGTCTACTGCATCTCCTACTTTTCCGTTATTGTAAGGAGCATAGAAGACATGACCGTACTTGTAATCATGCCAATGGTTCCAATGACGATACATCAAATCGTCGATAATTCGTGCATTCGCATGAGGGAGATCAGGGTACATATCATGAATATCCTCGTCCAACTTCACATCTGCAGTAAAGAGAATATGATCGCCACTAGGCGAGTAAGAGAATCCAGAGATTCCCCCTTCAATTTCTGTAACCTGCTTTTTATCCAATCCATCAATGCTCATCTCCCACATTTGGGGGCTTCCACTTGTTGCGGAAATAAAACCAATCTTTTCTCCATCAGGGCGGAAGCGCGCATTATACTCGCTTCCTACAAACGAGGTCACCTTTCTGACCAATCCACCTTTAGAAGGAACAATATAAAGGTCTCGATTCCCTTTGTTCTCTTCTAAAGCAAAATAAGTAACACCATATAATACCAATTTGCCATCGGGAGATACATCATCTAAACCTACTCTACCAATCTCCCACAACTTTTCAGGAGTGAGGCGATCTCCATCAATCTGACCCGATAAATATGTAGCAAAGCATACACCTAATAATAAAATGGAAAGCTTTCTCATAGCTTAAAGTTTAATTATAGTGATTTAATGAACAAACATAGCCGTACATACATAGATGAAAGTATAGCCACTTACATCTCAACAATAAAGTTTCAGCAATATAATCATCTTATTTGCAAAATACGAATATACAAGTATAATGTGCAGAATTAGCATAACGACTAATCTAAATCTACATAAATCTTTTGCCGATGTAGCTCGTTATCTAGCTGAACAAGGAGCATATAAACACCTGATAATAAGCCATGTATATCCCAATTTATTTGTGTTGATTCTTCTGTCAATGTGCGAAACTCTTCTTTTTCTATTCCTCCATCTATCCCTATCATCCAAATATGAACAACTGCACTTCCTTTTTTCTCTGGCAATTGTATATGGAGCAAACCTTTATTAGGATTGGGATATACATGAATTAGATTTTGTTCAGAAGTACCTTTTATAGCAATCCCCGAATGAAAAGCCCGTTCACGCATATCAACTGCGAGTCGATAGCCTTGTAGGTCATCCCAATCGTTATCTGTTGCACCCGATACCTGAATATAATAAGTGTTAGCTCCTACCGCATCCCACCGAATAGAGTCCCGCTCTATCCCTACCCTATTCGAATGTGCCAATAGCTGCATTGA
>Ga0163111_10000110_pt1 | contig 46050 bp, 36 predicted proteins | sample CRUFie1St18metaG_FD_109645 | JGI IMG/M metagenome (GOLD analysis project Ga0163111, IMG submission 109645) | Marine microbial communities from the Costa Rica Dome - CRUD Field 142mm St18 metaG | ecosystem: Environmental > Aquatic > Marine > Oceanic > Photic zone | place: Costa Rica: the Eastern...
GTAAAATTTTGGAATTTTTTTGTAAAATTTTGGAATTTTTTGTAAATTTTGGCAAAATTTTTGAATTTTTTTGTAATTTTTTGAATTTTTTTGTAAAATTTTGGAATTTTTTTGTAAAATTTTGGAATTTTTTTGTAAAATTTTGGAATTTTTTGTAAATTTTGGCAAAATTTTTGATTTTTTTGCAAAAAATTTTAACTTAAATGCTAATTTTTAACTTAAATGATAATTTTTTTAAAACTTAAATGCTAATTTTTAACTTAAATGCTAATTTTTTTTAACTTAAATGCTAACTTTTTACTTGAATGCTAATTTTTTTTTGTAAAAATCCTATATTTTTTAAGCAAAATCCTATATTTTTTAAGCAAAAAAAAATTAAAAAAGTATAACAGTAGTATAATAACCTTGAAAATCAATGTTTAAAAAATAATTTTTCTTGCGGGGGGGGGAGAGAAAAAAAATAAAAATATTTTAAAACTTTTTTTTTAAATTTTTTTAATAAATTAATAATTTTATTTTGGGTTAAAATTTTTAAATTAATATATAAATATATTATAATGAAAGGATATTTATTTTATAGTACACAATGTAATAATTCAATTAATTTATGGAATATTATGAAAAGAGAAAATTTGCTCCAATATTTTGAAAAAATAAATATAGATAAATTAAATATAGCTCAGTTACAAAATTTAAATATAACTCATATTCCTGCTTTATTAATAATATATCCTAATAATAATAAGGTACTAGTTCAAGCTAAACAGGCATTTGAATGGATAAATAATCTTTTACAAAATAGAAGAATAAATATAAATAAAATGATTAATTTAAATAGACAAAAATTATTACAAAAAAATAAAGAAATAAATAATAATAATATTTTAGAATTTTCAAAAGATGAAATGAATGGATGTTCAGATGATTATGCTTATTTAGTTGCCGATATTGCACAACCTAAAAGCTTTCAACAATATGGACGTGATGGAGATACAATAATTACATATAATGAAGGAGAAAAAATTAATACCAATGAAATAAATAAAGAGTTAGATAAGAAAAAAAAAGAAAGAGAAATACAAAATACAAATCTAAAAAAAATAATGGAAAATGGTCAAAAAGAAGCTGTTTATGAAAATACAATGATGAAATAATATATAAATAAATATATATATATTCATTTCATAATAAATGAATAAATATACTGAAAAAGAAAAAAAATATGAACAAACTTTTAATTCTGTAACATCAAGTATAGTTGATTTTATATCAGTAATATGTATATCACATGATATACCAGAAAATTTTATACATAAGAATAAAAGTAGAATTAAAGATTTTATTAAAAATGATCCACAAGAACCAATTGCTTATTTTTTAAAATATATTTATGAAGATGATTCAATAAGATATAAAATAAAAACAATGGATGATAATTTTTATAAAAAATTTGTTTCAAATACAAATATATTTAAAAATGTAAAAGGATATTACATGAATAATTTATATAATTTTAGTAAGATTTGGAATAAAATAGATGATGAAAGTAAAAATATTATAAAAAAATCAATGAATTCTTTAATAATAATTTGTGAAAAATATATTGAAATATTATATAAAAATAGAGTATTAAATAATACTGAAGAATATTCAATAGATAGTATATCAATTGGATCTGATTAAAAAAAACCAAATATTTGGTTAGAATCTTTAGCAATTAGAATAATTATTATGCTACCAAAAATTTTTTGTATTATATTTGTATTATTTAATTCTATTCCAAATATAACATATTTTTTCCAAGGATTTTTCAAAATTATTTGTAATGATATCCAATCGATATTTTGTTCTAAATTGTTAATATTATTTTCAATATTAATACAAATATTATTTAGATATATTATATTCTGTGTATTATCTAATATTTTTTCTTTATTTTTAATTTTTTTAATATTATTATTATATTTTTTAGTAATTTGAAAGAAACTAACTATAAATAATTCAGAAGTTATAATTTCTAGTATTAAATCAATACTATTTTGAATTAATTGTAAAACATAAATATATATTAAATCTGTAATAAGAAAAATTATACATGATATAATATCAATAAAATATAATTCATTATTATTAACTAATTTTAAAACATTTATTAAATGAATAAAACCAAATATATTTAATATTGTTAAGAAATATTGAGTTTTATTAACAGTTTCATTATAATTATCTCTAATTTTTCCATATTCTATTGCTATAGAATTTATTTTTCCATTTTTTGTAACACTTGATTTAATATTTTTAAAAATTAGTGAGATGAATTGAGATATTTCATCTCTATGTTGTAATATATTTGATATAAAAACAGAAGTATTTACTATAAATATTTGATTAGATATAAAAAATTCAATTAACATTAAAAAACATATAAGAACTTTATTTAAATTGTTATTTGTATCTTTATAAATATCAGAATATATAAATACTGGGTAATCTGATAAAAGTAAAAATATTGTAGTAAAAGTCAATATAATTCCAATTATAGTACCATATATTAAATATCTATGAAAAATATTTTTTAAATTTTTATTTTTAATTTTAATATAATAATGTTTTTTATTAAAATATAATAATCCTATAATATATTGACTAATTATTAAAAATGAATACGAGCATAATCTAATATCAAAATTATTATTAATATTTTTATAAATACTATAAATAATTCTCCATAATAATATTGAAAAAATACATAAAATATGTATATAGATTATAATTTTATTTTTATTATTTTTTTTATAAATTGGTATTAGATTATTATTTTTATTTACAATTTGCAATGGTAAATCATATAATTGATCTTTATTTAGACCATATGCAATGATTAAAAAAATATAATTTAAAAATTTATCTATCATTTAATATAATATATTTTCTAAAATTTTAAATAATTGGTTTGTTATTTAAAAAAAAAGATATTTATACTATTTATAATGGAGGTCGAACAAAATGAAAATTTTGAATTTGTTGTCAATCATAGACATTTTATGACAGCAATAGTATCATTATTAGATATAATAAAAGAACGTACAGATGAATTAAAAGAAAACTCATCAAATAAAACTAAATATTTTGAAAAACTATATAACACATGTGATAAAATATTAATACACTATAGAAATAATACTGATAATTTTGATGAAAGTAAGATTATAAAAAAAGTTTATAAAACATTAAGAGATAATATAAATTATTTAAAATATAAAGATGGATCTTTATTCACAATTAAAGATAAAAATAATAAAATTATAACTGTTATTCCTGGTGTTGATATAGGATTAATATATAAACATTTAACAGAAAGTGAAGTAGAAAAATTTTGGCAATATATGTATTTATTATTTATTTCATCTGTAAAAATGATTCATAAAATTAATTCAAATAAAGATTTATTAACTAAAAAAAATAATACTATAGTAGAAGATTTAAATTATATTGAACAAGAATTATCTAAAACTGGATTAACTATTAAAGGGATGGCATTTAACCCATTTGTTGGATTAAATGCAGGTGATGAAGATAAAAACTACAGTGTAAATGAATTATATAAAGATAATTTACCAGCTAAAAAGGTGCAATCTGAATTAGATATAAATTCCGTATTATCAATGTTAGGAATTGAAAAAATGGTAGATATGGACAAATTAAATGATCAATTAAAGAATATAACAGAAGACGAAATACAAGATGCAACCAGAAATATTACATCTATTTTAGGTGCTGAGAATAATGAAGATATAACAGATGTATGTGATACTTTAGTAAGAAGTATTGTTGATAATTTAAAAGAAAATGGTATATCCGATATGATGAACACTTTACAATCAGTAAGTAAATCAGTTGGAAGTAAAATAGATCCAGAAAAAATGAAGAAAACAGCTTGTATGATGAATTCATTTATGCAAAATAGTGAAAGTAAATTAAGAAATATGCAAGACGAAGATGGTAATAATATTGGAAATAAGTTATATGAAAATATGGGAGATCCTATGAAAATGGCTCAAAATATGAGTTCAATATTTGAAACAATGCAATCACAACAAGGAAATAAAGAAAATGGTTCTGAAACACAATTTGTTGACAGTAGTGATGTACAAGAAACAAGTGAAGTACAAGAAACAAGTGAAGTACAAGAAACAAGTGAAGTACATGAAACAAGTGAAGTAAAAGAAACAAGTGAAGTGCAAGAAACAAGTGAAGTACAAGTTTCTAGTTCAACTTGATAATTATTAATTTACGTTTGATATATAAATATTATAAAATATTATTAATTTATAAAATGAATAATATTTTTGAAATAAAAACTCCAGATGATATTGAATTTTTATTAAAATCATCTGAAGGAAAATTTATAGTTCTAAGTTTTACTTTAAAAAATACACCAATTGAAGAAAAAATACAAATTAGAAAATGGTTAAAAGTAAAAAGTAATATTTATTCAAATGTTATGTTCTTATATATGTGTGTAGATGATGATTATTTTGGAAAATTAAGTATAATAAAAGAAAATAAAGATAAATACCCATTAATGTATTATATTTTTAATGTAAATAATATTTGCTTATCAGTAGATAATTTGGATTTAGAAGGTTTAAATGAATCGTTTGAAAAAATGAAGATTTATCTAGATGATACAAATAAAAAAGAAGAAATAATTAATGATGTTGATGAGGATAAAATAAAAAATGATCTATTTAAAGATAAACTAGAATTATTAGAAAATTATGCTGAAAATTATAAAATAGAATTTTTAAATGATATTAGAAAAAGAAAAGTACTAGAAGAATCATAAAAACAATAATTTTTTAAATAAACTTTATTTATATATTTATATTATGAATATATCAAAATATAAATATAAATATCGCGTCTTATTATTATATACAAATAATTATATTAATAAGGATTATAAAAAGATCAAAGAATTATATGAAAAAAATATCAAAGAATTTCACAAAAGAAATATTAAATTAATTTCTAATTTAAATAAAGATAATAGTGTAGAAATTAATTTATTTGGTTTAGATGGTAAATTAAAATTTAAAGCAAAAAATTTAAATGTAAAAAAAATATTTAAACTTGTTGATAATATGCCTTTAGAAAAAGTAAAAAATAAATTATCTTTATATTCTGATTATAATCCTAAAACTACAATCCCAGGATTAGGATTTAAAGATAAAGAAAAAGCAATTTATACTGTAAATAAAATTAAATCAAAAAGTATTACTTATCAGAAAAGTGTTTTAAATACAATGATTAATAGAGCTAAATTTCACCCACATAAAAATAAAAATATGGAGGATGCAATAAAAATATTTAAGAAAAGATTAATTGAAATTAAAAATAATAATAAATAATATAATGGTTAATATTTTTTTTTTAGATACAAATCCAAAAAAATGTGCAAAATATTATTGTAATAAACATGTTAATAAAATTTTAATAGAAATACTTCAAATATTATCTCAAGCTCATCATAATTTAGGAAATACAAACCCACCTTATAAAAAATGTTTAATGATAAAGGACACACTTGCACCTTATAAATGGGCTACTATGTCAATAGGTAATTATAAATATTGTGCTGATCTAGCATATTATTTATTATTAGAATATAAATATCGTTATGAAAATAAAGATCATAAATGTGAAAATGCAGTTTTATGGTTGAGAAATAATATACCAAAAAATATTAAATCTAGGAGAAGAACAAAATTTTTATTAACTGAAAATGTAAAAATTTATTCTAGATATTACAAAAATGTAGTTGAAGCTTCTAGATTAGTTTATGTAGATTTTAAATGTAAAAATGATAATTGGGGAAAAAGAGATATTCCAAATTGGTTTGAGCCATTAAAGAAAATTAATGATAAAAATAAAAAAATATTAATAAAAAAAATATTACTTAATGTTAAAGAAAAATTACCAAAATTATATAAAAATGAAAAAGATGTTAAAGTTAAAAGATTTCATAGTTTTTTAAGAATATGTTATGATAATTTGTTTTTAGATAAATGGGATAGAAAAATAAAAACATTACCTAATATGTTTAATCCTTCTAAACCATTAATATATCAATTAGGAATAGGACATTTACATTATGTTTTAGAAATTAGTAATAAATTATTTTCCAAAAAAAATATTCTAGAGTTGAATTTAATTTCTTTAAAATTTAGAGGAAAAATAAAAAAAAAATAAATATTTTATTTTTATAATTTATTTTCAACATTAAACATAATTATATTTTGACAAACTACAATTTTTTTATTTGTATATTTTTTTATATTCTTACAAAATCCAATATGTTCACACATTTGATCTTTATTACTAATATTCCATAAAATTTTATCATTTCTTAATATTTCAGAATCTATAACTGCAAAACCTCCAAATGAACTATTAACCTTTATTATTTCATCGTTAATTTTAATTTTTTTATTTTTACATTTTGTACATCTTTCAAATAGGCATTTCGGATATACAAATTCATTATCTGAATCCTTGAATGCATATGTATCATAATAATGCCACTTATTATTATCTACTGTGTATGGTGTCATCATTCCAATATTATTTAATTTAGGTTTAATATTAAAAAAATGTTTTAAACAATCAGTATCAAAATAAATATCCGAATCAATAATTATATTCCAATCTGAAGTAATTGGTCTTGACATATTCAAGTTAAAGTTTCTATATTTTATTAGATTTTTAATAAAATTTATTTTTACATTAGATCTTTCAATTCTAGTATTATTATCATTTATAAAATCTACACTATATAATTTTCCTTTTCTATTTTTAAAAAAATCTTTTAGATATTTTTTAGTTTTATCAATAGAATTATTTTCATAAAAATAATATCTAAATTCTACATCATATATTTGTCCCATTATGCTTAATTTTAGTAAAAGATATTTTAAATAAAATTCATTATTTTTAAAAATACCATATACATTTATAGAATTTACTTTATTTTTACCATCATGTAAAATATATTTTTTATTTTTATTACATTTTAAATTTTTATTTATGTTTAAAAGTATAAATATTAATAATAATATTACTAAATAGTTTATTAGTTTTAATTTATTCATTATATTAATACAATAGTAAATAAAAATTTTTAAATTATAGGTAATTAATATATATGAAAAATAAAAAAAATATAAAAAATTTTTGGTTAGAAGATATAGCAGTTTTATACAAAAATAATAATTATACTAAAATAATTCCAACATCAAATATGTCAAGAAATGAACAATTAAATAGTATAACTAGATTTTGTATATATTATATAATATTATTATTATTAACCAATAAAGAAGATGAATGGATAAAATTACCGTTAAGTATTATATTACTAGTAATAATATTATTTTTTATTAATAAAAATGATTCTGAAAGAGATGAAAAAACATTTGAAAAAATGACAAATCTTAAAAATGAATATTCAAAAGAATTTGATTTTAAAACAAAAAAAAATATGGAAAAGTTAAAGTTAACATATGATGAAAATAATGATTTTTCAAAAAGTTATTGTAGAAGACCTACTAAAGATAATCCTTTTATAAATGTAACTCAAGATATGTTAAATAAAGAAGATATATTACCTAATGGTGATGATGATTTTAATGATTTAGATGGTGATTTATCTGAAGAAATGAAAGAAAAATTTAATGAAGATCTAATAAAAGATGCCAAAGATTTATTTGGAGTAAAAAATTCCCAAAGACAGTTTTTTTCAGTACCTGAACGTGGGGTACCAGATACCAAAAAATTTGCAAATTGGTTATATAAACCATCTACAAATTGTAAAGTAGATAATGAATGTGTACCATATGAAGATTTAAGATATATAAATATTATTAGATAATTTCTATTTGTATGAATATGAATAATTTAAATATTAATTTATATATATAATGGATAATAGATTATTTGATAAAGAAACATTATCTAATAATTCAAATTCAAGATTATTTGATAGAAATAATGTTTTTATAGAAAATAATGATGACGATTCTCAAAATAATTCTAATATTCGTATTAAAAAAAAATCTATGGGAGAAATAACTGGATGTAATCTTAATATACAAGATTTTGAATCTCATTTACCTATGAGATCAGCTTTTTCTCATAAATCAGAAAATATAGATCAAAATTCTTATTTAGATTTTAAATTATTTGAAAAAGATATAGAAATAAATACAAATATTGAATATAATGATACAAATGATGGAAATTATAGTTTAATAAATTCCAAAACAACAAATATTTTAAAAAATTCAGATTCAAATAATATTTTTTTAGAGAATTTATCTAATATAAATATTTTTTTATTCAATAATATTTTTAAAAATTATCAAAATTCTTTTAATATAAATGGATTAGGATTATATTTTACTTTTGGAAATTTATTTTTAGGATCAAGTGGTAATTCAGAAATAGAATTAAAACAATATTTTAACTTTATAAATAAAAATTTAATAAAAAATATTATAAATAAAAACATTAAAAATTTTAATATAGATTTTAATTCACATATTGAATATAAAAGTTACATTTTAACAAATAAAAATGTATTACTTTCATCAAATTATAAATACTTTTCAAATAAATGTTCATTTTTAAGTATAGATAAAGAGAATTTAGATTTTGAAGTTGAAAAAATAAATAATATTATAAAAAATGATATTGGATTTAATAAACTAGTTTCAAAAAACACATTAAAAAATGTTGACTTGAGTATTATAAATGTTATTTCATTAAATCCGAAATTTGATTTTAATATTGAAAAAATTGTAATAAATAAATTTATGGGATTTGATACACCTTTTTTAAAATTTAGTACAAATGTTTTTCCATATTATGAAGATAATAATAATTCAATAATTGAAATACCATGTGTGGGTAGAAAATTATCATTTGGAATAATAAATACAAATTTAGATAATATTTCAAATTTAGAAAAATACATTTCAAATTTCAAATTAGTTAAAATAAAATCATTATTAATACCTAAAATAATTAAGAGACAAAAAAATAAATTAAATAGTGTTCTTTATAATACAAATTTAAAAACTATATTTTTACAAACTAGTTTAGAAGATATTTATCCAGAAAAAGATTGTCAATTAAATAATATAATTCAATATTGTGATTTAATATTAGAAGAAAATAAAAATTCTAGTAATAATCTTAATTTTACTAAATATGAAAATGAAATTGATAATTTAATTGTTAAAAATTCATTTATTTACTATATGAGATATTTACCAACTAATACTATTTTAAATATTGGATATATTAATTAATATTTTCAAAGTAAATTTTATAAAATTTATTATTTAATTCGAATAAAGCATAAATATTTTTTAGTTCTGATATATTAGACTTTTCAAAATTAGAATTTAATACAAAATGAAATTTACAAGAATTATTTTGAAAAAATTTTTTTTGATCAATATAATCACATAAATTATTAATAATTATTCTACAATAATTATTTTTTTTGATATTTTCTTCAATATTAGTAAAATAACTTAATATTGAAATTTTTAATAATCTTGGTTTAATTAAATTTTCAATATCATTTATTGTATATTTTGATATATCTTCTTCTTTATTATTCATTTCACTTAATAATTCAATATATTTAAAAATAATTTCAAAAGTAATATTAATTAATATTTCAAATTTATATGATAATTGATCATATTTAGTGTTATAAATTCCTTTTTCCATAGTAAATAATTGTGATGACAAATTATTCATATTTTCATTATTAAGTAATAAATACTCAGCTATATCTTTTGGATCATATATTTCATCTTTCTTATCCATAATAAATAAATTAATTAATATTTATTTATGTAAATTAAAACAAATTTTTAGTATATATTAATATTATATAATGGAGTTTTCAAAAGCAATGATAGACGATACTATAACATTAGAACCTAGACTACAAGAATATTTAAAAAAAAAAGAATATTATCAAAAAAATAATATAGAAGTTCAAGTACCATTAGAAATGACTTATTCTATTACCAAAGATGATGCTAAAAGAATTAAAAGATTTAATAAAGGTAAAGTAGATTTATATTCCAGAAATAGACTAAATAATGAATCAAATTTTATTGATAGTACTAATAATAAAAAAGATAAAAGTGATTACAAATATAAACAAGATCCTAGATATAAAAGATTACAAAATAAATTAAAAAAACAAAGAGATGCAACTATTCAAAGAAATAATTATAGTAATATTTATCAAAATATAAATTATGAATCTAAATTAATAGATGAAATTAATGATAAAATGCATTTAGATAATGATAATATAGAATATGAAGAAAAACAAATAAATCAATTTGAAGATAATAGTTATTTATTATCTAATAATCCATATGAAGATAAAAAAAAATATAAAAATGAAATGGTTTATCATGAAGAGCCCAGTATTTCATATAATAATAGATTATACAATACAAATGTTTATGATTTAAATAATAATCATAATAATAGTAGTTTCAAAAAAAATAAATTTAATAAAAAAATTATTAATCATATTAATGATTTTAATAATAAAATTCCTTATGATAAATCTTGTGAAAATAATACTAACAACAAGTTTGAATTAAGAAATCAAATTCAAGATAATCAAATTAGAAACATTGATTTAGAATCTTATGTAACTCATGGATCGTCCTCAAGAAGTTCTAAAAAAATGGGTTATAAAAATCCAGTTGAACATTATTATAATTACATAGATGATAGTTTACAAAAACCAATACATGTTATTAATGATAGAGGAATTCCAACAAGAGAAATGAACAGAAAAATTTTTGAAAGATAAATAATTTTTTTTTTTAGTTTAATATTAATAATATTTATAATAATAATTATTATTATTACAAAAATTAAATAATTTTAATAAATTTATTAATTATCGTCATCACCAATGTCAGGTATATCTTTACATAAATTTATACAATCTTCCTTTTTATGAACACCTTTATAATCACTTGTTGTATATGGACATGTTACAATTATATTTGTATTTGTATCGTCATAATTTATATTTTTGTTTTTTCTTAAATCTACTTGGCATGCCATACATTTATCTCTTTTATTAGTGTAATCAAAATTATTAATATTATTTCTAAAACAAATTCTATTTTTAGAAATATAACCTTCATCGTCTTTAGAAATAGATGATGGTAATTCTACATCTTCTAATTTATTATAAAATTGTTTTGTCGTTGGTGCCATTGTTGTCGGTGGCATTGTTGTTGGTGCCATTGTTGTTGGTGGCATTGTTGTCGGTGCCATTGTTGTCGGTGCCATTGTTGTTGGTGCCATTGTTGTTGGTGCCATTGTTGTTGGTGCCATTGTTGTTGGTGCCATTGTTGTTATTTTTTTAGATTTTTCATTTTTACTAAATAATATATCATATAGATAATTTGGTATAATAATTATAAATACTAATACAAATAAAGTTTTAATAATTTCAACTAATGAATTTTTTAATATAGACATCTTATTATAATTAATGTTTTGAAAAAAATATTAATTAGTAATTAAAAAAATAAATTTTTCTTTATTATTTTATATATAGAAGAATATGAATACTGGAATTTCTGATCGTACAATATATGATGATTGTAGTTATAAAAAAGAATTAAAGCAAAGCGTTTCTCCATTATCTTACAGATTATACGAGGGCGCACACGAACATTGTAAAAAATGTGTTCAAGATAATTTTTACAGACCTTATGATTTAGTAGATAATGAATCAGAATTAAAAAACATAACAAGAAGATTAACAAACTGCCCAGATTTTAAATATAATCCCGATTGCAAGCCAGAAAATAATACTGATGATTACAAATGTATGAGTACATTTGATAAAAATGTTCCTGTAGTACTTGCTCCTGAAGTATGCCCTGTTGTACAATCAAATTTAGTAATGCCAAAAACTCCAGGCTACACCGCAGATACAGGAGAAATATGCCCTGGCAAAAATGGAGAACCAACTGAAAGACAAGGAGTAGATGATATAAATAGTGTTCCCGGAAATGTTAATTAAAAAATTGATATTATTTTAAATTATTTAAACATACAATTGATTAATAGTAAATTACTAATAATCAATTAAATATGAATTCTAATATTAAAAAAGTGTCATTAAAAAGATATATGAGAGATCTAAAAGATTTAATAATTGAGAGTGAAAGTGATGAAAATAATGTAATTTATAAAGTAATTCCTGGAAAAGACTGTTCATTATTAGTAATAATTAACGGTCCAGTTGGTACTTTGTATGAAAATGGAAAATTTTGTTTTGAAATTTCAATTGATAATAAATCTGATTATCCATTTACACCTCCAAAAGTAAAATTAAACACAAAAATATTTCACCCAAATGTAGATAATGATGGTAATATATGTTTAGATTTGATTGGAAAAAATTGGACACCTACTTTAAATTTCCGCACACTAGTTTTAAGTTTATCATCTTTTTTAGAAGATCCGAACCCAGATGACCCATTAAATATAGATGCGTCTAAATTATATATTGAAAATAAAGATGAATATGATAAAAAAGTTAAAGAATATACTGAAAATTATGCTTTATCAAGTAATATAGAAGAATTAAATAAAACCTAATAAAAAAAATATAATAGTTATATATAATATAATGAGTGGAATACCAAATATTGGAGAATCTACAAGATTACCATATGATGTAGATACTTACCCAGACGCACTAATTGAAAGTGTTAATCCAGGAAACTATAGATTAAATGAAAATCATATTCATAATTGTGGCGCATGTTTATCTTTAGAAGGACCTATAGGATATGGTGCAAGTTCTACTGCTGGTCATGTTATAGCTGAGTCTCAAAAATTAGTAGATCAAGAATCTTTATTAAGTAATAGAAATGTAAAAGCATCTAAATCTAAAAAAGGAAAAGTAAATCATATCGATTTCAAAGATCATAAATTTATTAATAAATCAATATGCCCTGGTAGATTAGCAGCTTCTCACTCGAGAATAACTCACCCCAGAGTAAATTACAGAGGTGCTCCAATTAATAGATTTTATAATTTAATTCACGATCCTCAAGAGAATATATTTTTCGATTGGTCAATTAATTCAACTTTAGAAGCAAAAGATAATTATGATATAGATGTACCGGTTCCTTTAAAACCTGATAACTATCCATCTCCTTTATTAGGTGATGGTAACAAATGTGTTATGATGTGTAACAAATAATTTTTTTAAATATATTAAATTGTAAAGAATAAATATATAATTTTTATTCTTTAGTAACAATATAATAAATATGGAAATTTTAGGTGGTCTAGCAATATTTGGAACATTATTAAATTCTAATTCAAATGATTTAAATAAAAAATCAAATAAAGTAAAAACAAATAAAAAAAATTATAATTCTATATACGATAGTGATAATATAGGCGAATCAGAAAATTATATAAAAAATTTATCAAAAAATAAACAAAATGAAAGTAGAAAAAAAAAAACAAATACTATTGGAATGATAAATAAAAAAAATGTAAATTTAGAAAGAGAAGAAATTCAATCAGATTCAGAATTTTCAGATTCAGACATAGAATCATTTGATAATATAAATAATAATGAAGATGATAAAAGTGTAGATATAAATGATTTATCTTTTTTTGTAAAAAGTCAGGATAAATTTAAAAACTGTAAATATGAAAAAAAAATTACAAATAAAAATAAAAAAAATACATTTTTATCACAATTTGAAACATTAAAACATGATGTCGATGGTGATCCAGTTTCTTTAAATAATATTCCTAATTTAGCAGGAGATTCTAGTACTGTAAATAGATTACAAATTGAAAATCAAATAATGAATGATGGAAATTTTTCAAATTTTAATGAAGATCAAGATATGACTTATAATATAGTTTCAAAAAAAGATTTTAAACATAATAATATGGTACCTTTTGGATCAACTAAAAATGTTGGTAATACAATTGATCCATTAAAAACAGGTAATATTAGACAAAGAGTAATGGAATTAAATACAGGAAGTTCAAAAGATATATCATTTAGGCATAAAAAAGAGCAAAAACCATTATTCAGTCCATTAAATGGTATAAAAAATGTTAATGGTACTCCTGTTTATACAAATGAATTTGAAGGAAGATATATTCCTAGTAAAGAAAGAAGAAATGAAACATTATTTGATTCAACAAAAGTAACTCCTGGTTTAGGTCTAGGTGCTAATCAAAATTCTAAATCTGGATTTCATGATACATATCGTGTATTACCAAAGACAACCAATGAATTGAGAACTGTAAATAATCCTAAAGTTAGTTATAAAGGTGTAATGAAGGCTGGATTTAAAGAAGAAAAAGGTCCAGTTGCAAGTAAAATGATACAGAGAAGACCTGATCAATTTAAAGAATGGGGTGATGAAAGAATGGTAAAAGGTTTAGGTTATCTTCGCGCTCCTACTATGCATGGTGAAATTAATAAAAATAATTTAGCAACAGTAAATCGTGGTGTAAGTGATCAGCAACGGTATGGAGGTGCTGGTAATAATTATTATAATACACCCAATAATTTAAGAGGTAATTTTAAAGCAGGAAATACACAAAATTTTAAACATGCTGGTCCTCGTAATGTTATGCTTGTAGAAGGTTTAGATGCTAGACCGGATGATACATCATATATACCAGATCCAACTCAAAGATCACAAAAAAATAATTATATAGGCCCAGCTGGAACAAGTAAACAATTAAATGGTCATGCATTCAATATTTTAAATGGAATTCCTGATTTAACAAAAAGAAATTTACACAATTCGGAAAGAATTGGAGCAGCAGAATCTAATGAAAAAACTTATACTATTAATTATGAAAATAGTATGCCTCAAATTACAAATAGAACAATTTTCAATAAACTAGATAGAGCAGGTAATCAAGTAAATTCAGTAACTGGTACAAAACAAGTTATTAATAATGAAGATGCACCAGATATGACTAGAAGAAATATTCACGAATTAACTGATAGAGCAGGTGTTGCTTTAAATGGACAACAGGGGAAAGAAATAACAATTAATTTTAATGATGTTCCAGATGTAACAAAAAGAAATATTCATTCAGCACCAGGAAGAGTAGGAAATTCAATAAGTCAATTTAAAACAAAACATCGTGCTATCGATTTTAATGATGCACCGGATTTAACAAAAAGAAATGTATTTGATAGTACACCTGATAAAGCAGGAAACTCAATTGGAATATCATCATCAAGACATAGAACAATAAACTTTAATGATGCTCCTGACATGACAAAAAGAGATATTCATAATAAATATGATCGTGCTGGTAAAACAATAGAAAATTTTGGTACAAATAAACAAATTGCTTTCAATTATGTTGAAAATATTCCAAATATTAATAATAGGAATATTTATAATGTAAATAGATCAAAAGGAGTAAATGGAAATGAAACAAAACAAATAGTATTTAATTATGAAGATAACATGCCAGAAATGAACATGAGAAACATTCATAACTCTCAAAGAATAGGAGGATTGAATAATGAAAATAAACAGATTGCATTTAATTATGAAGATAATATACCAGAGATGAATATGAGAAATATTCATTCAAGTTCTCGTAATAAAGGAGGAGCAGGTAATGAAAATAAACAAATAGTATTTAATTTTGAAGATAATGTACCAGAATTAAATATGAGAAATATTCATTCAAGTTCTCGTAATGGTGGAGGTGCAGGTAATGAGAATAAACAAATAGCTTTTAATTATGAAGATAATATACCAGAGATGAATATGAGAAATATTCATTCAAGTTCTCGTAACAAAGGAGGAGCAGGTAATGAAAATAAACAAATTGTATTTAATTATGAAGATAATGTCCCAGAATTAAATATGAGAAATATTCATTCAAGTTCAAGAAATAAAGGTGGTGCTGCATCAGAGAATAAGCAAATAGCATTTAATTATGTAGATAATATCCCAGAATTAACAAATAGATCAATTTACCAATCATCAAGAGCTAGTGGTGGTGGATCATATACAGGTCCAGGTGGACAAAGAAGTAGACATGATGCAAATAATATGATTGTAAATATATCTAAAGAAAAAATATCAGAAAGAAGAGCCCCAACCAATTCTAATTATGAAAAAGGAGCATCTATGCAATTTACTCATGTAGAATTAAAAGATCCAATACAATTAGAAAGAGAAAATCTTCCAAATTGTACAAATTATAATAATCAAAGATTTATACCAAATCAATATCACGATGATGATTTGAAATATTATAATAATAATAGAATAGATAATTTATCAAGTGTTAACTTGCAAGGTAATCCATATATAAATAATATTGTTCATAAAAGTAGTTAATTTAAAATAAAAAATGTTTTTATAATTCGAGAAATTTTGATATTTCTCCCAAAGAGTTTATATTTTTATTAACTATTTCTTTATAATTTTCTAATAAATATTTATTAGTAAATTGATATGTTTCTTTAATTTGTTCACTGTTATTAGCACCAGTAATAATAATGGATCCTTTTTCAAAAACTAAAATAGTAATATCTTTGTTAGTATTATTGTTTTTATTATATTTATATTTGACAATAACACTTGCATGAACATTTCTATCATAAACTGTATCTAAATTATTTTGTAACATATTATTAAATAATTTAGTTCTATTAATATAAAATGGTAATTTAAAACTACTATTAATCATAGCAATTTTATAATTACTAATATCATTTATATTTAATTTATTCTTAGAAAATGGAGTATTAATAATTTCATTGTTTGAAATAATATATCTTTTTGTGTTTAATATTTTTATACAATTTATAATTGCATCAAAAGAATCATATAATGTGACACATCCAGTCATTTGAATTGAACCGTTATTAAATAATTTAACATTTACAGGTTTATCTTTTTCTTTACCTGAAACTAAAATTTTTAAACTAATTTGATTGTAAAAAGTTTTTTTTTTTTCTTGTTTTTTAACAACAACTTCCGGTTTTACTTTAGGTTTTCTTCCTCTTTTCTTACCAATTATTATATTTTTTTTTTCTTTAATAACTGTATTTTTTTTCTTTTTATTTTTTTTTATTAAAGTTCTTTTACCTATTGATATAACAATATTTTCATCTAATTTTAAATATTTACTAATATTCATAATATTTAAACTTGTATTAAACATAAAACAAATAGTCATTGTAGATATTTGTAAATCTTTTGGTAAACTTTTCAATTCATTTTTTAATTTAGAATATGATATATTATTTTTTAATATATTAATAGATTTATTATACTCATCAGTCATTATAATTAATTTTTAGTTTAAATTAATTAGAAAAATTAATTATTATCAATTTTTTTTATTTATATCTAATATATATTTAAATATAATGATATTAAAAAAAAAAATTGATAATAATGAATTAGACCAACTATCAGTCTTAATTAAAAGTATAAAAAATAATATTGAAAAAATAGAAAAAAAATATAATATATTAAATTCTCAAAAAGATATTAATATAAATTTAATTTTAAATTATTTAAAAAATTCTTCAAATAGTGAAAGTGAATATTTACAAGTTAATACAGAGAGTACTAATTCTTCAAATTCATTTATTAAAGATATTAAAATAATTAATTAAAAATTTATTGCATGTATGGTATTTGTAATTGTTTACCGCTTATCATTGTATAAGACATATTACTAAATACACAAAAAGTGCATACAAGACATGCAAGAACTAGAAGATTAATCAAACTTCCATTTTCTTGACATTGATTTACAACAAGACAGTGAATCATTAACATGCATAATACAATACTTAATGTTGATTTTATTGTCATGTATCCTTTTATCCAACCAATAATAATAATTACTAATCCAGCAATATGAGTTAATAATTCAGGGGAATACCATTTTTGACAACATACTAAATCTGTCGCAGTTACTTTAAATATTGGGTGTTTACCTAATATTTGATCCATTATATATATATATATTATATTATAATTTTTTACTATATTAAATTATTTAAAATTAGATTATTTATTTATAAAGTATGAAAATATTATCTTGGGATGTTGGAATAAAAAACTTAGCATATGCTATAATTGAATTTACTGATAAAACAAATAATTTTAAAATTATTAAATGGGATATTATTAATTTATTAGATGATACTATTAAATGTTGCCATGTATTGCAAGGAAAAAAAAATAATTGTTCATCTACAGCAAAATATATTTTTAATATTAAAGAAAATAATGAAGAACAGCAATATTATTGTAAAAAGCACTGTGAAAAAATAGATTTTCAATTAGTAATTCCAATTAATGAAATTAAATGTCAGAAATGTAAACAAAATAGTATTAAAATAATTAAAGATACCTCAATAGGATGGTGTGAAAAACACTATGAAAAAGAATCCGGAATTTATAAAAGAAGGTGTATAAAAAAAATCGATCAATCGTGTACAAAACAATCTTTAGTAAAATTAGGTAAATCAATGTTTGAAAAATTAGATTGTATTCCAGAATTACTACAATGTGATGAAATAATAATTGAAAATCAACCAGTTTTAAAAAACCCTACAATGAAAACAATAGCATCAATGTTATTTTCTTACTTTATAATTAGAGGAATAAATGAAAATAAAGGATTATATAATGAAAATAAATTAAATTTTGTTTCTGCATCTGGTAAATTAAAAGTAAATAAAAAAACAACAAATAATGAATTAAAAAAGGGAAAGAATGAAAAAGATGTATATAACATAACAAAAGGTTTAAGTATTAAATATTGTAAAGCAATAATTACAGATATTGATTTGCAATTTCTAGAAAAATTTAAAAAAAAAGATGATTTATGTGATGCAGTATTACAAGCAATTAGGGTATATTATAATGATGATATACCAGAAATAATTTCAAATAAATTTAAGAACATAAATTAAATTAAAATTGTATTGATTTTAATTCATGTATTAATGGTATCATTGGAGGTATATTAATTTTATATTCTTTTTTTAAAATTTGAAATGATTTTCTATATTCCTTAATAGTTAATTTACCACCATAATCAACAAGATTTTCTTTTTTGGAAGCAAATATAATTTTATTATTATTTTTAAATATTTTATTATATAAATTTTGAATTAATGTTTGTCTTGAATTTGTTCTGGAATCATTTAAGTAATATAAATTATACGATGCAGCACAATTAAAACTACAAAAACATCCAAAAACATAATAAATATTATCATTATATTTTTCAGGTATAAAACATGGTAAATTATCAAATTTATATGTACAATTCCAACATCTTAAATTACATTTATTTTTAATATTTATTTTTTTATTATCTAGTGTTAGTAAATTTAAATTATAATATTCTTGTTCATTATCATTATTAAACATGTTTTCAGAATTATTCGTATTATTTAAATTTAACTGATCAAGTTTGCTATTTAATTCATTAATCAAAATTTCTTTTTTTTGTAATTTTTTATACAAATCTTCTATTTTTATATCTTCTTTATCATATTCTTCAGATTCATTAATATTATTATCAGAATTATTTGTAGTACTAGTCATAAAAAAATTAGAATTAGTATTGTTATTATTATTATTTTCATCATCAGAACAAATTTTAAGATGTAAAATAATATCTTCCTCTATAGAATGTTCTTTATTTAAAATAATTGAAGATTTTTCATTTTTTTTTTGTATTATATTTTTTTTTGGTCTTCCTCTTTTTTTTAATATAATTTTTTCATTCATTTTTAAATTAATAATATTTTATAAATCTTTATATAAAATAATATATATATATATATATAATCAAATTTATTTATTAGTACCTAAATTTATACTTGTTTTATTTTTATTCTTCCCACTATTATTAGATCCTATAGTTATATCGTCATAATTAACATTTTGATCTTTCTTAAAAGAAGTATTAATTATTTTAGTAATATTGGGATTTATTGATATTGATGATTTTGAACTTTTAGTACTAGAATCAGAATTAATTGATATTTCTATATCATTAGTTTTATTTTTAATTTTTATTTCTTTTTCATTCTCATTTTCTTTCTCAATATTGTTAATAAGTGTTTCTAATTTATTTTTTTCATTTTTTAATAATTCTTTTTTTATATTATTTTGCCGTTCCATTTCTAATTTATTTAACATTTCTTTTTTTTTTAAATTTTCTTGTTCTAATCTCTCTATTTCTTCATTATGTTGTGCAGATTCACTACTCAATATTAAATCATTTTGTAATTTAGAATTATTCATTTGTTTTGACATTTGTTGATATTCCATTTCTTTTTGTTTTAACATTTCAATATCAGATATTCTCTGAGCTACAGCATCGTGTTCTAAATTTGTTTGCTCTTGTAATTTAGTTCTATTTAATTCACTTGTTTCTGCAGCTTTTTGTCTAAGTTTATCTATTGAATTATTTGTATTATTTTTAAATAAATTAGACATACCTGGCATTACTTGTGATGCTACTTTTGGAACTATTTTATTCATTTGCAAGCTTAACCCGGCTCCACTAACCATTAATAATAATCTTAATTCAGGCGCCATTCTTTTACCAGGTTGATTATATTTTTCATATATTTCTCCTAATACATCATAATAATTCTGAATATCATTTCCAATTTTTTCAGACAATCCTGATAATTTAATATCAAATGGGTTATAAGAATCATTTAACATTTCAGCACCTTTAATAATTCCAATTAACATATGACTCATCCAATTTACACCATTTTGTTTTGCTCTAATATCAGAATGTAATGTATATTCATATTCCATTGTTTCTAAATCTGAATTTAAATTATAATTCTGTGATAATTTAACTCCATATTGTTTTAATTCACCCAATCTTCTTAACATATCTAATTTTTGCAACATTAAGTCTTGTTTTCTCATTTTTTCTTCAAAAGGTGAACCATTATTATTTTCTGTATTAATATTAACAGTTTCATTAAAATTATTATTAGTATTTACATTGGATTCTATATCATTTTGTTTAAATATATCTTTTTTTTCATAATTATCTATATTATCATCTAATTCATTAACATTATCATTTATATTATCATTTATATTATCATTTATATTATTATTTATATTTTCATTAATTTTATTATTATCATAATCATTATCATCTTTTATATTATTATCGTTATCATTGTCATAATCCCATCTTTTTTCACTATTAACTAATTTTTCAGAATTTGCTAAAAAATTCACTAACATATTTGTAGAAGCAGTATTTAAATTATTATTATCCTCAGATAAATTATTTAAATCTACTAAATTAGAATTATTTTTATTCATTGTATTATATATTTTTATCTAGAAACTATTGTTTTAAATAATGACGCATATTAATTATATATTGTTATATAAAAATATTCAATTAGTTTTTATTTCTTTATTTTTTAAAATATATATATATATATATGTCATCCTTTTGCAATATTACAGATGCATATTCGAATAATATAAATGATGAGCTTGATAAGATGGCCAGAAAAATAAATAATGATAAAAAAAATATAATGAAAAGTGTATATGATGATTATAATAATACAAGTAAAATATTACAATCACATGATCCTGAAAAATATTTAAATAACGATATATCTAATTTTACAGATAATAGTAATAATTTATCATTAGATAGTCCAGATGAAAATATATATAATAAAGATAATATAAGTCTTCAAAGTAATTTTGATAATAAAACTTTAGAAAGTATAAGTTTAGAAAATAATAGTCTAGAAAGTAATCCTATAGAAAATAATAGTCTAGAAAGTAATCCTATAGAAAATAATAGTCTAGAAAGTAATCCTATAGAAAATAATAGTCTAGAAAGTATTAGTTTAGAAAGCAACAGTTTAGAAAGTAATAGTTACGAAAATGATAGTTACGAAAGTAATAATTTTAATAATAAATATAAAAATAACATAAAAAAAAATAAAAATTATAAATTAAATAAAAAATTAATTTTAGAAAAAAATAATTATAATAATTTAAAAGAATTTATAATTATTGTTATAATAACAATTTTGATATTATTTTTATTAGATACATTTATTTATTAGTAGACAAATTATAAAATTTTAGTTCTAAATTACTCCATGTAATAAATATTGTATTTTTATTTATTATACATGTATCTATAAATTTTTCATTAAGATTTTTTGATATATAATCTAAACAATCTTTGGAATTGTAATCAATTGCTTCTGGTATATATTCAGGTACTGAATAAAAAGTATCAAATTCATTATCATTATTAACATTAATAATTTGTTTACAACATTTATTATAACAATCAATCATATATTTTAATTTTTTTTTACGACGTTCATTAATATTTTCAAGTAATTTCTTAGAATTAAAATTATTTTTTTCATAATTATTTAATGATAATCCATTGAATAAACTATTAATATCTATATTACTTTTATTTTGAATTTCTTCAGAATTTGGAAAAAGTGTATTAAGTGTTATGTTATTCATATATAAATAATGTAGAAAAAAATATATAAAAAAAAATCAAATATTTTATTATAGAATTATGGATATTAATAAAATAATTAATAATAAATTAGATTATATAAGTATTAATTCGATATCAAATGTTTTGGATATTGAAATAAATAATATATTAAATAAAAATTTAGAAATACTTGATGAAAAAAAAAATAAAACTATATTAGTGTTAGGAGGAGGTGGTATAAAAGGATTTACATATATTGGTGTTTTAAAAGCACTTGAAGAACTAGATAATTTAAAATATATTAATACATTTGCAGGTACATCAATTGGATTTTTATTTTGTATTTTATTTTGTATTGGATATAATTCATATGAAATTGAAAATCTATTTACAATGATTGGATTCAAAAATTTCTTTAATTTAAATATTGAAGGTTTTTTTTCAAATTTTGGATTAGATAACGGTGAAAGATGTATACTAATTTTAGGTAAATTATTAGAAGCAAAAAATATTAAAAAAAATATAACTTTTCAAGAAATATATGAATTAACTGGAAAGAAATTAATTACAACAGGTACATGTATAAATAATAATTCACTTTATTATTTCTCCAAAAAAAACAATCCAAATATGGAAATATTAAAAGCATTAAGAATAACTGCAAGCTTGCCAATTTTATATTCGCCATATAAATTTGAGAATAAATTATTTATTGATGGTGGTATTATGAATAATTTTCCAATAGACTTATTTGAAAAAGAATCAAAAAATATTTTAGGTATTTACATATGTTCACAAAAAAATAATTATAGTGAAATAAATAATTTAGAAGATATTTTCTTTAGTATTATTGATTGTATTAATCAGGCTGATAAACTAAAATATATAAAAGGATATGAAAAAGAAATTATAATTTTAAATATTGATGACATTAATATTCATGATATAGATATTACAAAAGAAAATTTAAATAGAATTACAAATATAGGATATAACTCTATTATTAATTATTTTAAAAATTAATTATCAGCTTCTAATAAAAGTTTATAAGCATTTAAATCATCGTCTGTAATTTTTAATGATTTAGATTCTTGAATTCCTCCAAAATTATCACCTACCATAAAATTTAAGCCATAACTAGCTCCAAATTTATCTTCTATTGATGACTTGTAATTTTTAAAATTTTCTGCACTTTTATATTCTAATTGATCATCATGCCGTTGTTTACATAATTTTTCATAATCATTATTTAAATTTTTATTAGGAATATCACATTTAAATTTACTTGTATCAATTTCATCTGAATCTACACTTTCTAATTCATTATCATCACTATTAATATTATTAATTTTATTTATACTATTAATAGAATTTTTTTCATATATTTTATCAAAAGAGTTTTCTAAATTAAAATTATTTGTATCATTTATTACATGTGAATCTATTTCATCGTATGGAATAATATCTGTATTTTTTTTATTTTTTTTTTCAAATTCCATCATAAATTTATCTTTATCAAAAGATTTTGTATCTTTGAATATTTTTTTTGGGTATAATTCTAGCGTATCAATATCTCTTTGTTGTATTAGATCATCTAATTTTCTATTCAAATCTTCAATATTTTTTGAATTTTGTTGTTCCTGTTTAAATTTTTTATTATTTTGTTCAAATTCTAATTTAGCTTTAATTATGTTTTCATCTGTTTTTCCTTTTTCTTGTAAATTAATAAATTCTTTAAATTTTTCTTTTCTACTAGTAAAATTTTCACCATTTATTTGTGACATTATTTTAAGATCATATCCTGCTCTTTTTTCTTTATTATTTAATGTTTGTCCAGCCAATTGTATTAATTTAAACATATTTGTATAGTTTTTTTTCATATCATCTGAAAGATCATCGCTTATATAATCAGGATGATATTTTCTTATTTTTTTGGAAAAAGATTCTTTAATTTCGTTTATACTAATTTTAGATCTTTCTGATTTTTTTATATGTGAGAAACCTAAAATAGCATAATAATCATATCCATTGTTATTTAAATCATTTTTTAAATTATTATTTTCATTATTTCCCTGTTCTTGCATTTAATAATAAGTTGATATTAATTATTTTTTAAGTAAGAATTTAAGTATTATTTTTTATAAATTATATTTATATAATGAATAAAAATTATAATGCATTATTTTTATTACATTCGTTGGGTGATATAATAGGATATAATAATAATGAGTGGGATTTAAATAATACATCAAATGTTTATTTTGAAATAGTAAATGAATATATTTATAAATTTATTGCTATGGGTGGAATTAATGGATTAGATATTTCTAAAAAATATTCTTCTAAATGTTCATTTTTTCATTTATGCTTTGCAAATACAATTTTAAAGTATGAAAATAAAATTAATAATAAATTTATAAATATTTTAAAAAACAATTTAATTAGTACTAATAATAAATTAATTAGTTTTGAAGAAAAAAAAATAAAAAATAAATATAAAAATATTATTGCAAGACAATATAGTTCACATAATCAAATTAGTATTAGTATTCATAAATTTACTGATACTAAAGATATCTCATATTTAAAATATGATGAAAATACAAATGATAATAGTTGTGCTGTACATAGTTTATGTTTAGGATTATGTTTTTATGGAGTAAAAAATAGAGATTTATTAATTATAAATAGTATAAAAATGAACAAAGTAACTCATAATTCCCCTATTGGATTTTTAGGAGGTTTAACAACAGCTCTATTTGTTTCTTTTGCAATAGAAGGTATAAATATTCATAAATGGCCTTTTGAATTAATAAAAATTCTAAAATCAGATACAGTAAAAAAGTTTATTGATAAAGATAATTTAGAAGAATATTCAGATTATTTATCATATATTCATTTTTGGAATAAATATATAAAAATTAGATTTAAAAATAATAAAGTTATATTTTTAAAAAGTTTTAGTAATCCAATTTTAAGATTACAATCTTATTATTCTTTATTCGAAGCTTTTGAAAAACCAAAGCCACATAATGGACTAGGTAATAATGGATATTCTAGCGTAATTATAGCATATGATGCATTATTAGATTGTTCTAAAAATTGGGAAAAACTAATTACATATTCATCTTTATATCCATCTTTTGGTAATTTTAAGGGTCCAAATGGAAACATAGCGACAGGAGCTATTGCTGGAGGATTATATGGGATATTATATGGATTTGGAGATGTACCAGTAAATTTATTAGATAATATAGAAAATAAAAAAGAATTAATAAATATTTCAAATAAAATATTTAATAAATTTTATAAAACTTAATTTTGAATACCACATGCTTCTAATATTTTAGTTGCATTTCTTTCTCCATAGTATTCAATATTTTCATTGTCCTTTTTAATTTTTATTGTAGGAAATCCTCGAATACCTTCTTCTTCACATTTATTTTTGTTACTTTCTTCATTACAATCTATTTTCTCAGCAATTAAATTATTATTATCTTTTGCTTTTTCTATCACATTGTCAAATATTGGGTACATTTGTCTAGAATATCCACACCACGGGGCATGATATAATTCTACTCTAGTTTTAGAATTATTTTGTGAATTAAAATTTTCTGTTTTACATGAATTATTTGAACTTATATTATTAAATGTATTATCTATAATAGATAAAATACATAGAATAAGTATAGCTAAAATAATATTTGAGTTAAATAAATTCATTATATATTAATAATATAAAATTTATATTATTAGGTATATAAATATTAATATATAAATACTGTTTTGTGCGGAATATTTGTTTATATTTTATATTTAATAAATAGCTTTAATTTGTAATAATATAGTTTAAAAAAAGATTATAATAAAATTTATTATAATTTTTTTTTCTTATATTCTTATATACTCATGCCCACAGGTATTGAATTATTTTTTAGCAGTTTTACCAATGAAAAAAGATCTGATTTATTTGTAAAAGCCAATCATCCACATGGTGATTATTCCGTAAGCGCCAGTCCTTCATCTGAAGAATTACAAAGTATCATGTTGGCCTCAAATATGATTAATTACGACAGTTCTACTCAAGGTGTAAATGATATTGCTGCTGAGTTTACTGATTTTATTATTAACACTGCATTACATCATAGAGAACTTGATAATCCTAGAAGTCGTTATGCAAATGCAAATCAAGTACTAATTGGTAATGCGGTAAGTAGTACTGTAAACATTACAACACAATGCAATACATTACTTAATAAACAATTACCTCAAAATATTAATTTAAGATGTGTTTCTCGGGATGAACTTAAAACTATTATAGATAGTTTAGATAGAACAGGAATAACTAGAGGAATGAATGTAAACAATCGTTTACAAACACTTTACCAAAATCCATGTACTTTAATGGATAATGTTATCGTACCTCCTCCTAACGTTACTCTTCAAAGTTTAAATCTTCAATCTACACAAGGTCAAACAGTAAAATCAATGTTAGATCAATGTTCTAATGTTGCTGGTGATATAAAAGATAAATTTGTAATTGTAGAAAGAGGAGCCACTGTAGGATATTCCAGTTTAGCAAGTTTTTTACTTCATATTATTACAGAAAATTGCAGTAATACTAATCCTGATCCTGCTAGAGATATGAATATATTTAGATACAATGATGCAATATATGAAGATATTAGAACCAATGCTCAAGGTAATCCTAAGTTAGTTGATATCTTTAAACGCTATATGCCAAATCTTGTTCAACAAAATAGAAATGAAGCAGGACGACAAAATCAAAACATTGGAGCTAGTATTGATGTAGATACTAATACAGTAGATGTAATAGCTCAATTTGACGATAATGAATCAATTTTTCAAACTTGGGTAAATTCTGCTAACGGTGGTGATTTACAAAATACATTAATGGAAGATTATATATCATTAATTTCTAGAGACAATGCAAATGGAGTAACACCTGCAGATATAAAAGCTAATAAATGTATTGTTCTCTCATCTCAAATTATACCAATATTAATTGTAAGAAATATTTTACGTGCTTCTCCACAACTTAATAATTTAACTCAAGAAATGGTAAATCAAAGTACAAGAGTATTAGAAAGTGTAAATAATATTTGTCAACAAACTTTAGTTCAAGGAATTCCTGGTCGTCAAGCAGATGCCATACGCGGTCAAAGAGTTAGTAATGCTAATTTAGAATTATTAAGAAGAATGAAACAAAGTGACCATGATACAGTTAATTTCTTAAAATCTTTTTGCAATGTTGTTAGAACTACTCAAAATACAGGTTCAGAAATTGTAGATATTGATAGCTTAACTTTGAATGATATTAATGCAAGCAATAATATAAGAATTAACCTTAAAAAAGCAGACAGTGTGCCAGATGATCGTAGACAACAATCAATAACATTATTTTCATCATTACTTCCTGATGTACCTGCAAATGTAGTAAAACATGTATCTAATAATGGTCAAACTATTAGAATTTTCAACATGTCATTAAGAGCTATTTACAATAGAGTTTACAATTTTGGTAACATTGGTGTTGCTGGTGTAAATATTAATACTATGCGCCCTATTAGACCATTCCCAATAAACCACATTAAAACTATTAAAAACGCATTATCAAATGTAAAACAAGTTATGGATGGTGAATTATATGATTTTATAACTAATACTACTTGGAAAAGAGAAGGACATCATTTATACAAAATAGACAATGGACAAAAAATACCAGTAAGTGATAATCAAGATGATATTCTTAACAGTATAAAGAACAGCAGTAATTGCTATGCATCTTTATTACCTTACAACTCTAGTGATCCTAGATGTGATGATGTATTTAATTGCTTAAAATCTGATAACACAGATGATTTAAATAAATGCTTATCTAACTTGAGAGGTAATCATTTCCAACAAGCCGTAACTGATGCTAAAAAAGGTAATCCATACGTTGTAGTAATGATATTGAAAAAAATTGGTGTAAAAATGAAAACTACTCTTGTAACTAAAAGTAATAAAACAATGACTATCAATGAACCAATGAGTAAAGATGAATGGTTAAATAGCATGAATGATTCTATGAGAAAATCTATCTCTAGTAATACTGATTTTGTAAATTACGTAAACGGTTTAATTACTTACTTAACTAATAACCCAACAATCTTAAATAAAGATTTTAACAGTAATTACCAACCTGTATCTACTGTACCATCAGGTGTACCTGAATTAAAACCATGGAACCCAATAGTTACAAATAACCCTTCAGTTACTTCCACTATATTATCCACCATGGCTCCTGTTAGATTTAACCCCATAAATGTATCGCAAAGTCTTCCTCTTCCATTTAACAATACTGTAATTGGTGCAACACTTGGCCCAGCAATTACAGTTAACAGTATGACTGGAGGTGGTGATCCAGTATCTATATCTCACATTCAACAATTAATGGATCCTCAAAATATTCATATCCAAAACGCTTCTGATGTACACAGACAAGCATTTGGTAGAATCAGAAATGAATTAAAACGTATTGGATACGAATTATCTGAATCTGACATATCAAAAGTTACTCAAGCAATTTCTCACTTAGAAAAACAAGAAGTTAACTTACAAAAATTACACAATGTATTAATTAAATTAATAAATTACGGTACTAGTAAAGGCATAGATTGCAGACGCATCCCTGATAATCAACCATCTCAATTACCAAATGTAGTAAACAGTACTGATTTATCAAGCATTAAAACTGATCATGATTTACAAACATACTTACATACCAACATTAAAGAAGTTGAAAGATGCATGAATAATAATTACAGAATTAACTGTGGAATACAAAATGATTTATTTCACCAAGTATACCCAAGTTTATTACAAGGCCCAGCCGCACATGAATCTGAATTTAAAGAAATGAGAATTGAATAAGTAAATTTTTTAAATTAAATTTAAATAATATATATATTAATATATATATATATTATAAATGGGAGGCGGAGAAATTCAATTAGTTGCATATGGTATAGAAAATATATATTTAACAAGTGATCCACAAATTACTTTTTTTAAAACTGTATATAGGCGCCATACTAATTTTTCAACAGAAGAAATTCCTTTATATTTTAATCAAATTCCAAATTTTGGAGAAAAAGTTTCATGTATAATTAATTCAGAAGGAGATCTTTTAAATAATATAGGACTAGTTATAAAGTTACCTCTTATAAAGGACTTGTCAAATGAAAATACTGTAATTAATAATTATAATTATTCAGATTACCAATATAATAAATTTGCATGGGTTAGAAAAATAGGATACCATATATTAAAATCTGTTGAAATTGAAATTAATGGCAGAGTTATTGACAGACATTATGGAGAATGGTTAAATATTTGGAATGAATTAACTATGTCAAGTGATAAAATTGAAGGGAATAATATAAATATTGGAAATATTCCACAACTTTATAATTTTACCAGTAATAAAAATGAATATATTTTAAGAATTCCATTACAATTTTGGTTTTGTAGAGGATCTGGTTTATCTTTACCAATAGTTTCTTTACAATATAGCCAAATAAAAATTAATGTAGAATTTAATGATTTAGATAATTGTTTTATAAAATCACCTACACATTATATTGAATGTACAAATAATATTATTAATTGTGTAAAATATGAATATATAGAGCAAAATATTGATAATGAAATAAGATCTGGATTATTTATAGATTATGATATTTTTAATAAAAGATTATATTATATTAAATTATCATCAAAAAAATTAATTGGATTTAATTCTGAATCAAATTTAATTTTAACTGAAAATCAAAAAAATGAATTATTACAAACAAATGATGCAAAAAAATATATTATTAAAGGTAATACTAGTAAATTCGAAATAGTTCCAATAATAAATGGTATCTCAAAATCTAATTTTATTAGTTCTTTTGATTATATTAATATTAGTGAAAGTTATTTACTAGTTAATTATATATTTTTAGATGAAGAAGAAAGATTAAAAATATCTCAAGTAAAACATGAATATTTAATTGAACAATTATATTTTACACCTACAACTAAATTAGAAGGATTAAATAGAAATTTAAAATTAACTATTGAGCAACCATGTAAATTACTAGCATGGATTACTCAAAGAGAAGATATTTATAACAGTGGAGATATTTATAATTATACAGATTCTTTTATTAAAAAATTATATATATCAGAAAATGACGTTTTAATAGGTGAAGAATTAGGTAAATCTTTAATATTAGAAGAAACTTTATTATTAAATGGAAAAGAAAGAATTTCTTTAAGAAAAAATAATTATTTTAATTATTGTCAATCGTATGAAAATTCAAAATATAACCTTTCTGAAGGTATTAATTTATATTCTTTTGCTTTAAACCCAACTCAAGTCCAACCTTCAGGTACATGTAATATGAGTCAAATCGATTCTATAGAATTAAAATTATCATTATCCGAACTAATTAATATTAATAATCAAGTTAATTTTAGAGCATATGGTTTAGTGTATAATATTTTAAGAATTTCAAATGGATTAGCTGGATTATTATTTACAAGATAAAATATTATAAATATATAATTTATAATGTCTGAAACTTGCTATACATATATAATAAAATTTAATGATTATTTTTTCCCATCATTAGATATATTTTATCCTTTATGTTTTTCTTACGATAAAACACGATTATTTATTGTATCATTTATAAGAATATTTATATATATTTTCTTATTTGATTATGTTCAAAATGTTACATTTGAAAATAAAAATACAAAAGAGATAATAATTTATGTTTTAAATATAGTAATATTAATAAATATGATTTATTTATTCATTGTGATGTTAAAAACTCCAATCAAAAAAAAATATTTATATGTTAATTAAATTTTATTCAATACTTTCTAATTTATCAATTAATTCATTATACTTTATTGATAAATCTATGTTATTAGAACTTTTCCAATAATTACAAGAAGGATGATTTTTAATATAAAAATATCCTTTATTTCCTAATAGTTCTTTATAGTAACAATATTCAGGAAGATTATTTATATATTCATTTTTATATTCTTTATAAATTGAATTAATATTAAATCCACCTTTTTGTGGATTAAATCTTTTTAGTAAACTTTGTTCAAAATTATTTAAATTAGACAAATCTTCTTTCAAAAATTTATCAGTATTTTTATTTATTTGGATAATATTTGTATTATAATCAAGATTTTGTGCAATTATTAAATATTCTTTTAGTAATTCATTTCCTTTTTTATTAAAATCTCCATTCATGGAATATTTATCAAATATATCTTTTCTTTCATCTTTAAGATTTCTTAAAAATTTTTTTGCTTCTTCTAATTTATAATTTAATGATACTTTATTAGAACTTGTAGTCTTCCATTTTATATCATCAACACTAACAAAAAATCTATCACCGTGTGAACTATCTTCTTTTAAATACCATAAAAATGTTGGTAATGTTTTTGCTTTAATTCCTGATTTTTTTGGTAAATTTATTGTTCTTTTTTTTTTTTTCATATTCTTATTAAAATCTTTTTGTATTACATCATATTGTAAATTTTCTAATCTATTATCAAATGTAATTCTATTTATATGTAATATAGATCTATCTGATATTTTTTTTCCTTCTATTTTACTTTCTATTCTTTTAATAACATCATGTATAAAAACATCTAATCCGTTTTCATCTTTTGTGTATATAAAACCTTTATCATTACAATACCAATTTTTATCCAATTTTTTAATAATTTTATAAATTTTATAATCAAATATTAAAGGTATTTTTTTCTTTTTATAATTAAAATCTATTATAGAATATTTTTTATTATTAAATTTTATATTTTTTTCACTATCAAATTTAGTCATAGTATATATTTTTATAATGTATACAAGGAAAATATATTTTTTATTCGAATAACAATTATTATTTTTTTTATTTTTATTATATAATGGGAGGAGGTCTAATAAATATTGTAACATATGGTAGTAATGATTTATATCTTACGGGAGTACCTCAAATTACATACTTTAAATTTGTGTATAGGAGATATACAAATTTTAGTATAGAATCAATATCAGTTAATATAGAAGATACATTTGAATTTAATAAAACATCAGAAATAATTATTCCTTCTATCGGTGATGCTATCCATAAATCATATTTACAAATAGATTTACCAAAAATACATATACTTAAAAATAGTGTTGGAGGGACTATTAATACTATAAATTCAGATACCACGGTTTCTGATTATCAAAAAGTAATTGATTTTATGGAATTAAACACAAAAGCATATAGAATAGCAATGGAAAATATTAATATAGAAAATATAACATCTTTTGAAATAATAAGTATTGCTCTTGATCAATTTTTAGATAATACCATAGATAATATAAATAATAATATTAATACTACTATAATAAATAATTTTAAAAATTTAATAGTTGGTACACAATTTAAAGATTCTAAAATTAATTTACAAACTATATTAGATTCATTACGATCTGATATTGAAAATGGTGTTATTACATCATTATCAAAAGATAACTTGTATACTATATTACAACAATCTATACATAATTCAATTCTTGTGCAAGAATTTTATTTCAAAAAAAAAATAGAATCTGAAAATAATAAAAATGAAGAAACATCAAAGTGGTTGAAATTTGCTTGGATTGAAAAATTGGGACATAATATAATTGATTATATTGATGTTCTTATTGGAGGAGAAAAAATAGATAGACATTATGGTACATGGATGGATATATGGTATGAATTAACTGGAAATAAAGATAATAATGTAAATTATAATAAATTAATTGGTAATGTTTCAGAATTAACAAGTTTTAATACTTTAGAAAAACCTGAATATTCTTTATTTATACCTCTAAATTTTTGGTTTTGTAGATTTCCTGGTCTCGCATTTCCACTAGTAGCTTTACAATATTGTGATTTAGTTTTTTCAATAAAATTAAAAAAAATTTCTCAATGTTGTTATATTGAAAGACTTGTAGATCAAAATAAAAATGAAAGAGTTATTTCAATTGACGATTTATGGGACGATTTAGAATATGATATTTCTGGAAAATTATTAATTAATTATATTTTTATGGAACATTTAGAAAGAAGAAAATTTGCACAATCGTCACATGAATATTTAATAGAAACAGTACAAAGAATGTATATTGATAATATAGATTTTAATAAAGTACAAGTTGAATTAGATTTTAAACATCCTTGTAAAGAACTTATTTGGATTGCACAAAAAAAAGAATTATTAACAAATTCAACTTCTTTTACAAAAACATTTAATACAAATTATTCTTTTGATACTAGTTTAAATGAAATATCACAAAATTATTACACTGATATTTATTCTTATAATAATACTATTAATAATTACTCTGATAAATTAATAAATATTAAAAATCCTTTAAAAAAAACTAATCTTGATTTAAATGGATATAATAGATTAAATAATTTTGATGGTAATTATTATAATTTTTATCAACCTTATTTAAGACATAAAAATACTCCTACCGATGGTATAAATATTTATAGTTTTAGTTTATTTCCTGAACAACATCAACCATCTGGAACATGTAATTTTAGTAGAATACCAAGTTCTGTTATGAATTTTGAATTAGATAATAGAATATTTTCACATAATTTATCAGATAAAAGACCTGATATTATTCCTAATTCTACTGAAGATATCCAAATAGAAAATAATGTTATAATTTATATATACGCAACTAATTATAATATATTGAGAATAAGTGGTGGATTCGCGGGACTTTCATATAGTTAATTTGCCTAAAAGAATATTATATTATTATGTATTATAATATAATATATAAATATAATGGGCGGTGGAACTCTACAACTCGTTACTAAAGGTATTGAAACTATATACCTTACTGATAATCCTGAAATAACTTTTTTTAAAAATATTTATAGAAGATATACAAATTTCTCTTTATTTGAACATGATTTACATTTTAAAGCTAAATTTGGATTTGGAAATACAAATACAGTTAAGATAAGAAATATTGCTGATATTTTATATGGATTAGGATTATATATAAAATTACCTGATATAAATCTAAAATTTAAAGATCCAATTATATCTAATTTAAAAGAAATTTTCGAAAAATTTCAAATAAAATTTAATAATATTGATAATTTAAATAAAAATAGCACTTTAACTACTGATATTTTTAATAATCATTTTATTTCACAAATTGAAAACGAACAAATTAAACAAATTGATACCTACAATGTTAATGACAATAATTTAGAAATATTGAATAATAATTATGAAATGTTGCCAAATGTATTCGAAGGTGAATATAAGATTTTAGATAAAAAAGCTATTGATCATAATTTAATTGCTATTGATAGTTCAGCTATAAATTATATTCCTGAAAATAATTCATTTACAGAATTATATTATTTAATAAATATTGTAGACGATACAGGAAATATAATTTTAATCAATAATATAATTAAAGAAAAAACTCCAAATCAAATAATTTTAAGTGAGAATGATGAATTATTAACTTTTAATTCTAAATATTTAAATTATATATCAATAGATTCACAGGAAAATTTTGAAGAAGTTAATAATACAAATTGGATAAATTTACAAAATTCATTAGATAAATCTTCTTTTAAATATAAATATATTGCTATTTCTAAAGAAAAATTACCTTCTGATTTAACTCAAGTTACAAATCTCTCTATTTCTCCAAACTCTATAATTGATACAAATGGTAAAATAGTTTTATTTGAAAAACCTTTTAACAATGAATATTATTTAGTTGATACTACCGGAAGTAATCTTGATACTAATTTCATCACAGTTCAAGCTAATGATGGAAATATCTTAAAAGATGGTCTTAATAAAAAATCATTTACAAAAAATTTTTTAGATGAATTTAGTGTAACTGAAGGAACTCATGATTATATAGCAGTTAAAATTAATAATATCCCTGATACTATAACCGATGATTTTGAATTAGATTTATTAGATCCAAATACAGAAGATAATAATTATTTTATAGTTAATGGAACAGGTAAAGATTTAATTAATGATAGTATTGAATTTTCACAAAGTGATATTATTAAAACAAATGAAGACAATCCTGAAATAAAATATTTTACAAAAACATTTATTGAAAATTATAGCATAACTAATTTAGTAATTGATGATGATTATTATTTTGTAAATGTTGGAGAAGATTTTGATCAAACTCTAACTCAAATTACTTTTAATCAAAATGATATTTATAAAAATTCAAATGAAATAATTTATTTTAAACAAGATTTTTTAGATAATTATACTATTCCTTCTGGTAGTCATACATTAATTCCAATAAAAAAAAGTACTCTAAATAGTAATCCATATTTTTCAGGAGATTTGACTATTAATATAGAAAATAATTCAATAAAAAATAATAATAATGAATATATTTTATTTCCAGAATTAGATAAAACAAGTGGTAATTTAGAACCTAAATATATAGCAATAAAAAGAAGAAATTTATCAAATCCAGAATTTACAAATAATCTTATAATTCAAAATTTAGCAAGTAAATCATATACAGGAGATACAGTAAATATAATTAAGTTTGATAATTTAATTGAAAATTATGGAAATAAATTAACTGAAATATTCTCAGAAAAAAATTCACTAGTTGGATATTCTAGACATTCAATAAATTTTATTAAATTTCCAAATACATTAAATGAATCTAAATCTAAAAATTTTTCAAAAATTTTATTTAATAATCTTAAAAAAGATACAAATAATACAATAGAATTATATAATCATAAAACATTTACAAATAATAATGAAACACAATATTTATTTATAAATAATACAAATTTGGATTATAATATATCTAATATATCAGATCCACCTGATGAACAAGAAATAAAAATATCAGATATTTATAAAATAGATTCAAATATTTTATATATTACTCAATCATATTTGGATAATAATAAAAATACTATTATAAGTAATTATTCAAATACAGAAAAAAAATATTTTGCTATTAAAAGAACATCTATTTTAAATACTTCTGATAATAATGTCTCAATTTCTATATCCACATCTACGTGTTATGAAGGAAATAATAATGATATAATGACTTTTCCTGAACCAATAAATCTTAATTCTATTCAAAATTTAGATGATGGTAAATTATATGCTTTATTAGATATTAAAAAACTACAAAACAAATTTGAATCTACAGAACCACTAATAATAAATTTAAAATCTAATATATTTTTAAAAAATAATAATTTAGAAAATGATTTACTTTTTGTCAATAAAAGTGATTTAGATAATAATAATATAATAGTGTCAAAAGATAATTTCAAAAGTTTTAATATATTTTCTGATAATTCTAATAATGAAAAAAAAGATAAATATTTTATAGTTGATGTCGATGGTAAAGATATATCTTCAAATTATATTACATTTGATCAATCTGACATAACTAAAAATACAAATTCTGAAATAATTTATTTCACACATTCTTATTTAGATAATTTTATATTTCAAGATAATTATTTTCTTGTTGATATCACAGGGAAGGATTTATCATTAAACACAATAACTTTTAATCAAGACGATATATATAAAAATGATTCCAATAAAATAATATTTTTTACAGAGGAAATTTTAAATAATAAAACACACGATTCTTCAAATTTAAGAATAGCAATTAAAAAAAAATCTTTAACAGATTTAGATTTTACAGGTGACATAAATATTAATTTATTAGAAGATTCTAATGGGTTTAAAGGTAGTTCTACAGATTTTATTTTATTTGAAGATTTAGATAAAGATGAAGGTAATTTAGAATATTCAAGAATAGCAATAAAAAGAAGTAATTTATTAAATCCAAATTTTGAAAATAACATTACAATTGATTTACTTGATGAAAATATAATTGATACAAATTATTTTCTAGTTGATATAAATTCTAGTACTTTAACAGGTGATAGTTTAGAATTTTCACAAAATGACATAATGAAAAATAATTCTGAAATTTTATATTTTAAACAAGAATTTTTAGAAAATTATTTTTTTGATACTGGAGATGTAAAGTATATTGCTATTAAAAGAAAAAGTTTACAAAATTTAAATTTTACAACAACTACAACTATTGATTTAAGTAATAATGTTGGATTCAAAAATTACACATCAAATTATATAAAATTTCCAACTACAATAAGTAATTTTGGATTAAAAATTAGTGATTTATTCAAATCTTCTGTTGGGTTTAAAGGTAAAATTAATAATTATATAAAATTTCCAAATTTATCTGATAATAATGGTTTAGATATTTCTAAAAGTATTACAGAAAAATATTTATACGAAGAATCAGTTGAAGAAGAAAATATTTCAGAATCTTCATCTAATGATAATTCTTTTATACTTGTAAAAAAAAATTCATTAACAACAGTTAATAGTGGAGGAATTGATTCATATTCATTTACAAGAGATAATATATTTAAAATATCAAATTCGATACAATATAATCAATATACAAATAATATAACAAGAGTAAATACAATTATAGATAAAAATATAAATAAAGATGTTAATGCAAAATATGATAGTAATCAAATTAGAAATATTTCATTTAATTTAAATAATTCAATTAGTAGACAACCATTAATTTTCCCAGTCAGATTTTATTCACAATTAATAGACACTACTTTATCAGATCAAAATAAAGTAACAAAAATATTAATAGAATTTTTAATTAGTTTATTAGATGATATTTATGAAAATTCAAGTAGAAATATTAAATTAGATCAATTAAATCAAATTAAAACAAGTTTGTATATTGGATATATTAATAGAATATTTATTGGAAACGATTCCCATAATTCAGCATTAACAGAAAAATTTAAGAAATTTTATGGTGATATTTCTGGTATAGATTTATATTATACAAATAGTGAAAATACTTTTACATCAAGTAATTTTGAAATTATTAAATCTTTTAACAAAAATAATATATTATTTATTCATTTATTAGATAATGAAATTACAAACTATTATGGAATACCAATTAAAAGTAATTTAATAAATGATTATTTTGAATATTTATTTAATTCATATTATTTTAATTCTTCTGAATATACTTCCTTAGATGCATATCAAATTTATTACAATTACGTAAATTTATTAAATAATTTAAATATTAACTTAATTTCAAATTCAGGTTATTATGATAATTCAACAATATTAACTAAATCTATTGATATAATAACAAGTATATTAATAAACTTGAGAATTAACAATTTAATATTAATTGAAATAATTAATATACTGAATAATATATACACAATTTCAGACCTAAATATACTACCTGAAAACCCTATTCATTTTTCAAGCGTTTTTACTTATAATAGTAATTCAAGTCCTTTTTTATTATCTCATTTTGGTAATATTGATAATAATTTAGATGATAGAAATAAAAGTAATATAATTGAAGATATGATAAAAATTTCTGAAACTGATTCATCTGTAACTAAAATATTTTATGATGCATATATTAAAGAAAATTTTAATACATTACTTGATTCAAGTAGAAAAATATTTGATAATAATACTCTGAAATATTTTAATGATATTAAATTATGGAATAATTTATTTATTGAACCAATAATAGATAATTATACTGATGATACTAGTTTAGCGTTAACATTGAAAATAGCTGATACGGGAACAAATACTAAATTTAATAATTACAAATCAATTTTTGGTACAAATACTCATAGATCAATTTTAAATCACATTCCTTATGCTTTAATTATGAATATACCATATGTAATTAGTAAAATAATTTTAAATGGTAGTTTATTAAATGAAAATTCAACAAAATTTGGATTTAGTGATAGATTAACACTTAATAAATCAGATGTTAAAAAAAAATTATATCAATATTTAAATTTAGAATATCATATTAGTTCATTTACAGGACAAGATGATTACAAAAATTTCTTAAATGTTCATAAAGGAGGGACAGATGGAAGTACTGATGTGGACAAAACAACTTCTTATTTATCAAGTTTAGAACAAACTGTATATTCTCTTGTTATTGGAGACAGTACATCTTTTTACAATAGAACTTATTATAATAGTTTAAAAAATGCATCAGATACATCTGATTTTTTATATATAGTATCTGCTTTTACAATTGAAAAAATAATTAATTTATCAAAAAATCAATATTATTCAAGAACAGATAATTATTTCACTGATTTAAATAATTTAACTGCAATAGATTATGTGATTAATTCTTTTAAACAAATATACAAAGAGATTCTTAATGATTTTATTGATGCAATTAATAATAATACAATAACTGGTTTAAATTTAACAGATGTAACAGATGATGGTTTAGGGAATTTAGATTTTAGTTTTGTAGAAAAAATATACAATGAAATAGTTGTGGTTTTAGATACATTTAATTCTGAAAAAAATATAATATCCTTTGAAAATTATATTAATAATAATTCAATTTACAATGATACATCAATATTTACTAAATTAATAACTGATAAAACTGGCCATAACTACAAGTTTTTAGACATCCATTCAATGATTTGGAATAAATATCAAAAAATAAATATTAGATCTTTTAATGAATTTTTATATAATGGTATATTTAATTTAGATACAATTAAAAATGTTGGTGGAATTAATTTAGAATCACATTATCATAGAATAATAAATAAATTATATAATCTTATTGATAATGATTCGAATATTAACACAGCAGATATATTTTATAATGAGGAATACACAGATGATAAAGGTAATACATACTTTGAAAACTTGAATTTAAATTTCAATGAATATTCCCCAGTTGGAAATACAGGAATAGATTTTTATAGAATTAGATATTATAATAATTCAGAATACTTTAAATTAAAAGATATTTTATACAATGATAATAATTATTTTGATTTTTTATACAATACAAGATATGAAAATCTAAAATCTATTTTAAATATTAAAAACTTAAACATGGATAAAAAAAAATATACATACAATACGGCAGAAACTATAATTAAAGATATTTCTGTAAAATTAATTGATAATTATAATATTAATAATTTAAATAATTCATCTGAATTGATAAATATAATTGGTTATGAACAAGGACAAGATAATTTTGTTGAAACAGCAGAAGAAGTATACAATAATTCAAATGTAGTTATTGATATAATTAAAAGATCAGATTCAAATGTAATTGATATTACTGCAAATCCCCTAAAATATGATAACATAACAGCCAAATTAACTTTAGCATCTACAGCATTATTAGATCCATTGAAACCAAATCCATATGATAATATCACAGAAAATAATTTATATAGTTGGTTTGAAAATAATAAGAATGATTTAAATACATTATTGGTATCAAGTCTATACGATAATATAAAATTAATTATTACACCTGAATTATTATTTGAGGAGACTAATAAAGTAGCTTATTTTAATAGTTATTATGGTGATGTAATATTATTTACAATATTTATAACATTTTTTACAGTACCAAATCTAGAATTTATAAAAACATTTCAATTATCAACAACTAGTGAAGAAATAATTTTTAATAGTTTTATTACATTTTTTAATTTAAATAAAAATTTATCAAAACAAAAACTTTTAACTATAGCGTCAGAGGCAACAGATGAGCATTATATTATAGTTGATATTACAGGAAAAGATTTATCAACAAATGAAATTACAATAGATCAGGATGATATAAAAAAAAATGATACAAATATTTTATATTATTCACTTAATTATTTAGACAAATATATAATACCATCTGGAAATCATACTAGAATTGCAATTAAAAAAAGTGCATTAACAGATGAAAATTTTACAGGTGATTTAACAATAAATTTACTAGAAAATTCAAATGGATATACTAAAAATTCAACTGAATATATAAAATTTCCTGATTTTTCTAATGACGATGGAGTAACAAATATAAAATTTATTCAAAATAATTTTTACGATTATAATAATTCAAATATTAAACTTGAAATAGATAGATTATTAACTACAGATAAACCAAATTTTAATTGGGTCAAAGAACTAGGTTTTAGAATTATAGAAAGTGTTAGTATAAGTATAGGAGATCAAGAAATTGAGACACATTCATCAGAATTGTTAAGTCATATTTCAAGGATTCATACTCCATATGAACAATTAAGAGGTTTAAATACAATGATAGGAAATATTCCTGAAATGTACACATCAAGTTCTAATAATGAAAGATTGGTAAATAGTTTATTTATACCGTTTAAGTTTTGGTTTTGTAAACATGTTGGAAATGGTTTACCATTAATAAGTTTATTACACACAGATGTAAATTTAAAAATTAAATTAAGAAATATAGATGAAGTTTTAATAAAAGATGATGGTGCTATATTTACAAAGATTCCAAAAATAGAAACAAAATTAATTGGTAATTTCATTTATTTAGATGAAGAAGAAAGGTCACTTGTAGCTAAATCAAGATTAGAATTTTTAATAGAAAGATATTTATATAGTGGTACAAAAATAATATCAAAAAATAATTTATTTAATAATAGAATTAAAAATGAATTACATTTTCAAGATCCATCAAAATATATATATTGGAAATTTAATATCAAGGATCTAAAAAAAGAAGATGATAAAACAAATTGGAATAAAGGTAATTTTACATTAACTGATGAGAATGGTAATAAATCAGAAATAAAATCATTTGATTTATTAAAATTAAAATTTAACGGAAGAACGAGAGAGAGTTTCAAAGAATATGGTTTTTATAATTATTATCATCCATATCTAAGAGGATTTAAAAATATAGAAGCCGGTGAATTTGTTTATTCTTTTGCATTAAATCCTTTAGAATATCAACCATCTGGAAGTGCAAATTTATCATACATTGATGATTTTACATTAATTGCTCAATTACCACAAGAACTTGTACAACTATTAAAAGAATCAAAAATTATTATTGAATGGAAAACTTGGTCATGTTCGATAAATATACTAGTATGTCAAAGTGGAATGAGTGCGTTAAGATTCTTTGGTTAATTACTATATGCAATACCACCCATACCACTCATTACTCTAAATATATTATAATTTATAGCAAATATATGTACATTTGTTCCTATTATCCAATCTAAAACTGGACAATCTAATGAATAGTTTCTAATAGTATCTAAAAAATTCATATTAATAATAGATGTTTCAATTCTAGAAAGATTTGCTGTTCCACTTGGTTGATGAGCTTCAGGATGTAAAGCGAAACTATAAACATTAATTCCATCACAAGGTGATCTAGTATGTATTCTTGTTTGCCAAAAATTATAATATGTTCCGTCTTGTTCAGTTGCTCTTTCATGACCATTTAATTCCAAAGTTGCAGATGCTAAAATATTTCCTTTTCTATCTAATCGGAGTCCATAATTATTAGATTGAACAATATAAATATCATTAACATTTATTCTTGTATCAGTAACTGAAGTTATAGAATTAATTGTTTGATCTCTTCCATCAATATAATGGTTAATTGGAATAGATATATCATTAATATTTATTTTATGCCTAACTGAAATACATTCTATTTTTTCAACTCTAGTTGTATCTTCACTAAGAGTAATAATTATATCAGAGTCTATAATATAATCAATAAGATCTATATTATTTTTAACCATAATGTTATCATTTATAGTATATAATTTACATGATGTTAGTTCATTATAATCTCCGATAACTTGAATAGATAAATTATTAATATTTATTCCGGTTGTAGCTTGTATAGGATTTTGATCAGCAGTAAATGGTATTAATGTTGTATTAGTTGGAATATTAGATCCATTAGGTATAGAACCAATACATGATTCTACTAAACCTTTAGCAGCTAATTTAATTGCTTCAGACCAATCCTCTTTATGTGAATATGAAATAAATTTATTATTTTCCAAGCTAAATCTATCATTATTTTTTCCTGAGAATACTCCTAATCGAGTAGCCCAGATTATTTCTTTACAAGGGTGATTAAAATTAAGTTTAAATTTTTCATTTATTATTTGTGATTTAGTAGAAACATTTCCATTAATTATTTCATTTCCTGTGAATTGAATTTGTTCTATTAAATATTCATGTCCAATTTTAGCAAATCTTCTTCTTTCATCTGTATCAAGATAAATATAATCTAAAAATATACTTCCCTCTTCAAATGTCCATGAATTTAAATTTGGAGTAGTTCCTGACCAAATTAAAAGTTTATCTGCATCTTCTAGTTGTATATTAATTAAAACTTCGTGATATTGTAATGCTATTAATGGAATAGATAAACCCACATTTCTACACCACCAGAATTGAAAAGGAATATATAATGTATAAGAATCTAAATCATCTTCATCAATATTTTTTATAGTTTTCAAAGAAGTCAACATATCAATATCTCCAATACAAGCTCTATAACCTCTTTCTTTAGAAGCTGAACAAGTTAATTCAAACCAAATATCCATCCATATTCCTAATTGTTTGTCAATTTTTGATCCACCAATTTCTATTTCAACGTGTTTAATAATTGCATGACCAAGTCTTCTACACCATGCAACTTTATCTCCAACATTCATTTCCCAGCCACCAGAACTAATATTAGCAGCAGCATCAACTGATGGTAAAACTATTTTTAATCCACCATTAGTTATAAGATCTCCATTTTTATGAATAGTTACAGTATAACTACCTCCAGGTTTACATGAATCTATTGTATGTTCAACTGTTTCAAATGAAAAATTAGTATGTCTTCTATATACTACTTTAAAAAATGTTATTTGAGGATTTCCTGTTAAATATACGTCTTGAGCACCATAAGCAACTAGTTGCATTAATCCACCACCCATTATTATATATATAATATTATTGTTAAATTATATTTTTAAATATAATCTTTGTTATACTATTTTATTATTAATTATAAAAATATTATTATAATTAATATTTTAAATTAGAATTAAAACTAGATATAAAATTTAGTTACTGTAAGCGATACCACCCATGCCACTCATTACACGGAGAACGTTGTAGTTTACAGCAAAGATATGTACTTTAGTGTTGTTTACCCAGTCGAGGTGTGGGCAATCAGCAGTCGATGGACGGAGACTGTCAGCAAAGTTTACATTAAGTACAGTAGTGTCGATTCTTGAAAGGTTAGCAGTACCACTTGGTTGGTGGTTTTCTGGATGTAAGGCAAAACTGTAAACGTTCACACCATCAGCAGGGGTTCTGGTGTGAGCACGAGGTTGCCAGTAGTTGTAATAGCCACCTTCTTGAACAGAAGCACGATCGTGACCGTTAAGTTGGAGTAAAGCAGTAGAAACTGGGTTACCTTTACCATCAAGTCTAAGACCGTAGTTGTGGGATTGTACAATGTGTACATCATCCCAGTTTACACATTTGGAAGCATCTGCACCTGTTGCAGCAGTTCTTACAAGATCTGAAGAACCTACTGGAATAGAGATATCACGAAGAGTTAAGTTATGACGTACGGCTACACATTCTACGCTAACAATGCTTTGTACACCATTAGCATCTGTAGTAATAGTAACTTGTACGTCAGCATCTAAGATACGATCCATAAGATCAACAGTACCTTTAACTAAAATGTCATCTTGTTTAACTTGAATTCTTATTACTGAACCATTTGCTCCTGCAGCAGCGGTTGGATCATATGCTCCCACTACGGATACTGCTATATTTTTACTGTTATCACCTGAAGTCATTAAATCGGGTGTATTTTCTGCAGTATCTGCAACTCCAATATGACCAGTTGATGCATTACCAACATTTCCATTTGCAGGTCCGGCTACAACACCTACTGCTGATTCAACAATAGATTTGGCAGCTCTATCAAGAGCATCGGCCCATCTATCTTTGTGAGTGTATGCTAAAAATTTATTGTTAGCAGTGCTAATACCATTGTTACCTTCACCAGACCAAGCGCCAACTTTGGCAGCCCAAACGATTTCTTTGCAAGGGTGGTTAAAGTTAAGTTTGAATTTTTCAGATACAGTGTCACCTAATTTGTTTACAGAACCATTGATACTGTCAGCACCTGGGTTTTGTACTTGTTCAATAAGGTATTCGTGACCGACTTGAGCAAATCTGCGTCTTTCTTCGGCATCAAGGTATACGTAATCTACCATGACACTGGAAGCACCAAAGCTCCAGCCGTTAAGGTTAGGAGCGGTGCCACTCCATACAACGAGTTTATCA
>Ga0163111_10000112_pt1 | contig 45900 bp, 40 predicted proteins | sample CRUFie1St18metaG_FD_109645 | JGI IMG/M metagenome (GOLD analysis project Ga0163111, IMG submission 109645) | Marine microbial communities from the Costa Rica Dome - CRUD Field 142mm St18 metaG | ecosystem: Environmental > Aquatic > Marine > Oceanic > Photic zone | place: Costa Rica: the Eastern...
CCACTTGAGCCCGAAGAACCACTTGTTCCACTTGAACCACTTGAGCCAGATGTTCCACTCGTACCACTTGTTCCACTTGTTCCACTTGAACCAGATGTTCCACTTGTTCCACTTGTTCCAGCATCAGGATCTGATGCAGTTGATGTAGCACCCTCTGAAACCAAACCACCAGTTGCGGTAACAGTATTTGCAGTCAATGATTCAGCAGTTATTGATGCACCATTTATTTCTAAACCATCACGAGTTAGTTTTATGTAACTACTTGGTGATGCAAATATCAATAACCCATCAGGCATCAATTCAATTTTTGCCTCGACTTGTTTTAGTACGAATGAATCAAACTGAAGTTCTGTGTATGGTGTTCCATCATTTCCTAAATCCGAACTTGGGTTCAACGAACCACTAACTTTTACTAAAATATTTGTAGTGTCTTTTGGTAGTTCAGCATTTAGATTTATCTGTGAGAAATTCTTACCAGGTAAGAAACTCTTTCCTACAGGACTACTTCCATCCACACTACCAGATGGGCCGAACATATAATAAGCTGATGCTGATTCATACCACAATGAAACAAATTGGTCTGGTACAGTTCTGTTTGTTCCAGCACCTTGTAAACTATGACTCATTCTTGTGTTGAATGAAGTATAAATTGTTTTACCTTCTGAGAATGAACCAGTAATACTTGAAGATATTATGTAATTATGAGTCTCACCCAATACATAAGAACCACTTGGTACAAAAATATCAAGTGTATTATTACCTTCGTTTGCACCTTGACCAACACTACCATATTGATTTCTTCTTGTTATCGAAGAACTAACTCTTGCACCAAGTTCAATAGACCAAGAAACAAGACTATTTGGTGAAGATATAGTTCCGATATTCTGTCCACCAAATGGTGGTGTTCCAGCATTTGAATTTGCACCTGTATCGATTATTTCTATTCCACCATTTATAAATAAATCCGTACCAGCTGCCTCATTACTCAAAGATGCAGATGCAACTTTTACAACAGTATCTCCAAATTGATTGTCTATTTCTAAACCAGGTAATGATGAATTTAATGCTACAGTTCCTTTACTTATAGAACCATCTTCTATTTTCCAACCAGCAATATCACCAGCTGATGCAGTCATCTCTCCTGCAGGTGATACTTGGAAATTAGATGCAGATACAAACCCACTTGATGATATTATAAAATTAGGTATTGCTTCTGTACCACCTACTTTTAGTGTATCTCCAAAAAATCCAAAGTTTGCGTGAACCGAATCTGCCTGTACATCAGAACCTATCAACATTCTTGAAGCAGTTACCGCACCATATTGGTCTACTCTAAAGAATGATGCGGATATTTCACCACTTGAACTTACATAAACATTAGGTTCTGCTTCAGTGCCTCCTACTAATAATTTATCCCCAAAGAAACCAAGTGTAGCGTGTACAGAATCTGCCTGAACATCATTACCAATCAACATCCTTGATGCAGTAACAGCACCATATTGGTCTACCCTAAAGAATGATGCAGATATTTCTCCACTTGAACTAACATACACATTAGGTTCTGATTCTGTACCACCAACTAATAATCTGTCTCCAAAGAAACCAAGTGTTGCGTGAACTGAATCAGCCTGTACATCATTACCAATCAACATTCTTGAGGCAGTTACTGCTCCGTGTTGGTCTACTCTGAAGAAAGAAGCTGAAATCTCACCACTTGATGAAATATAAACATTTGGTTCAGCCTCAGTTCCACCAACTAATAATCTATCTCCAAAGAAACCAAGATTTGCGTGTACCGAGTCCGCTTGTACATCGTTACCAATCAACATTCGAGATGCAGTTACCGCACCATATTGGTCTACTCTAAAGAATGAAGCTGAAATCTCACCACTTGAACTTATATAAACATTTGGAGCATCAACACTTCCACCGACTAACATTCTATCTTCAAAGAAACCAAAGTTTGCGTGTACTGAATCTGCCTTGACATCTTGTGCAATCAAGATACGAGATGCAGTTACTGCTCCTTCTGTATCAATTCTGAAATGAGATGCGGATATTTCACCACTTGAACTTACATAAACACTTGGTTCTTCAATAGTACCACCAACTAATAATTTATCTTCAAAGAAACCAAGTGTTGCGGTAATATCATCTGTTAGTAATATACTTGATGCAGTTACATTACCCTCTGCATCTACTTTGAAGTTACTTGAACTCACCACATATGTAGCATCAGGTGATAATTCAAATTGACCTGTTTTTGCAAGTTTATCGGAATTGATTGTCCACCCACCAATATTACCACTATCGGCATTTAAATTTGTTAGGGTTACATTATTGAAATTTACATCATCTAAAATATTTATATCACTATTACCAGCAATATTTGTTGCCTGTACTCTACCAAACGAACCAGTTGATTGTCGTGAAGCACTTACAGCAAATTCTCCAACATTCAAATGTATATCATTATATAATTCTATTTTACCAAACGAACCAGTTGATTGTGCAGAACCACTTACAGAACCGTGGGTATCCACACCCATACTTGAACCTGTTATAAACAATGAACCAGTTAGTCGTAAATTTGCTCCATCAAAGGTAAGATTAGATTCTGCAGTTGCAGTTCCATCACCATCGGATGTCAATATTCTATTATCACCATCACTAGCTATTTGAATTACACCACTTGTTCCACTACTTCCACTTGAACCACTTGTTCCACTTGAACCACTCGTTCCACTTGAGCCAGATGTTCCACTTGTTCCACTTGACCCACTATCACCTTTATCACCAGTTCTTGCGAATGTCGCAATAACATCTTCTGTATTACTAAATGGAGCTGCAGCTGATGAATCTACAGCACTTATAGTAACTTTATGGTAACCTGTTTCTTCAGAAGATGCTGATATTGTAAATAAAATAAATTGTGAACTATCTGTTTTATTTGTTATTCTAACATGCCCCTTTATCGTAGAGGTCGAATCATCTATAGTTCGTAAATAATTTTGTATATCTGTACCATTGACATCAGTATCATCAATGTACATTTCTGTTGCATTATTTTGAGTTGCATTATTTAGTGCTAATTTTCCTGCACCAGGATCGGCATCTGATGTAGCAGTATTGAAATCAAACTCAAATGCTGCACCACCGAAATTTCCATCAGAACCACTTGTTCCACTTGACCCACTTGTTCCACTTGACCCACTTGTACCACTTGAGCCAGATGTTCCACTCGAACCACTTGAACCACTCGTACCACTTGTACCACTCGTTCCACTTGAGCCAGAACTTCCACTTGTCCCACTTGAACCACTTGAACCACTTGTTCCGTTTGTACCACTTGTCCCACTTGAACCACTTGTTCCACTTGTACCATCTATTCCACTTGTACCCGAAGAACCACTCGAACCACTTGTACCAGATGTACCACTTGTTCCACTCGAACCACTACTACCACTTGTGCCAGATGACCCACTTGAACCACTTGTTCCACTTGTTCCACTTGTTCCGTTTGTACCTGAAGTACCAGAAGAACCACTCGAACCACTTGTACCATCTTCCCCACTTGTGCCTGACGAACCACTTGTTCCACTTGTGCCTGACGAACCACTTGTTCCACTTGTCCCGCTCGTACCCGAAGAACCTGATGAACCACTTGTTCCACTTGAACCTGAACTTCCACTTGTTCCACTTGTTCCGTCTACACCACTTGTTCCACTTGAACCACTTGTACCACTTGTACCACTACTTCCACTCGAACCGCTTGTTCCACTTGAGCCTGAAGAACCAGAAGTTCCACTTGTTCCACTCGAACCACTTGTTCCACTTGAGCCAGATGTACCACTTGAGCCAGATGTACCTGATGTACCACTCGTACCATCTATACCACTTGTGCCACTACTTCCACTCGAACCACTTGTGCCACTTGAACCACTTGAACCAGATGTTCCACTTGAACCACTTGAACCAGCCGTTCCACTTGAACCACTTGAACCACTTGTGCCAGATGTTCCACTTGTTCCGTCTACACCACTTGTGCCACTTGAACCAGATGTTCCACTTGTCCCACTTGAACCTGAACTTCCACTCGTTCCACTTGAGCCTGATGAACCACTTGTACCTGATGACCCACTTGTTCCACTCGTACCTGAAGTACCACTTACTCCACTTGAACCACTTGAACCACTCGTACCATCTATTCCACTTGTTCCACTTGAGCCTGAACTTCCACTTGTACCACTTGTACCAGATGTTCCACTTGAGCCACTGGTTCCACTTGTACCTGATGACCCACTTGTTCCACTTGAACCGCTAGAACCACTCGTACCATCTATTCCACTTGTTCCACTCGAACCACTTGAACCACTTGTTCCCGAAGAACCACTACTACCACTTGTACCACTACTACCACTTGAGCCAGATGTTCCACTCGTACCACTTGAGCCAGATGTTCCACTTGACCCACTTGTTCCACTTGTACCAGATGTTCCACTCGAACCACTTGATCCAGATGTTCCACTTGAGCCAGATGTTCCACTTGAACCACTTGTACCAGATGTTCCACTCGTACCACTTGAGCCCGAAGAACCACTTGTTCCGTTTGTACCACTTGTTCCACTTGAACCACTCGTACCACTTGACCCACTTGTACCTGATGTACCTGCAGTTCCACTCGTACCACTTGTACCACTTGTGGATATTGCATTGAAACCATCTGATGATGCACCACTATAAACATATACTTGTTTAGATGGTCTTGATGGAGTTCCTCCAGTTCCCTCATCAAAATAAAATATAGAACCTGATTTGAACGGTTTGTCTGCAGAACTTGTAGGAAATGTATCTACAACTGGTATTACCATAGAACCAGTGAATATTAATGAACCTGTAAATTCGTGAGTATCGTCTAAAGTATCCCCAAAAACAGTAGAACCACTTGAGAATGATTGTGTCATATGGGTTACGGAGGAACTAACTATAAAGGATTCTGCAGTTATGTCACCACCAACAGTTAGACCATTGGTTATATTCAATCCTGCAAATGTTGGTGTATTAGTTTCACCTAATTGTTGTGGACTATCACCTTCTATGGTATCAAGTCTATCACCAAGAGATTCAGATATGTCCGAAAAAGGTTGTTTAGCAGGGCCAAATGTTAGGTTATCTCCCTCACCTTTGAATGAACCAGAGATAGAACCTGTAATAGAACTATCGGAAGATAATTGTAGACTTCCTGATAACTCGAATGATCCTGTAAGTAGTGGTAATAGTTGTTTACTATCAAGTTTTGCCATATATGGTAATTCCGTTATTTTAGATGTATAAGCTTATCATCTATAAATATTTGTTTTTCAAATTCTAATAAAATTATGAGTTAAATTTTCCGTGTGCAATTATTTCATCGTCACTTTCTAAAGTGTATCCTATCTCATCAGAATCAACTTTTAGTAGAAATTGTCCCCCATCTTGTTGTATTGTTAATGCATCGTGTTCCATATAGGCACCATTGATAAAGAATGAAAAGTCTTGTTCATTTGTAGCCGTCAATGAACCTGGTGCAGATGCGGTTACTGCAGTAAAACTTGCAGTTGTTGCATTAATAGTACCAGCTTTTTTAACAAAATTCTTTCTAAAGTATACACCAAATTCACCTGAACCAAGTGCGGCATCTACATAAGCCTTAGTGGTGTATTCATTATCGTGTTGTGCATATCTACCACCTCTTATAAATCCACCATCGAGTGTCAATGAAGCAGATGTTGCCAAGGTAGAATTTGCTAATCCTGTTATAGTTTTATTTGTCAATGTATCAGTTGAATCTACACTAACCAAAGTACTATATGCATTTAGTCCAACATCAACTCTCCACCTATCAGATGATTCTTCAAATACAATTTTTGCTGGATTACTACCCGACCTAGCAATTCTCAAACCACCATAGTCACTATCGGTCAATCCTTGTTCCGCTGAACCAGAATAATTCAAATCTAATATTGGGTCTTTTACAACCATAGACTCTACATTCTGTTGTGTAGTATTTCCTCTTACAATCAAATCACCTTGTACGATTACAGAACCAGTAGAAAAAGGCCCATCAGGACCATTAGATGGTAAAATTCTTATAGCTTCTTCTTGACCATTAGAACCAGTAGCATATATTGCAGTTGCTATCAAATGATTACCAATACCCAAATCAAAAGAACCAGTTGATAATAAGTCAATTGAAATATCATCCCATTTTATTCTAAAAGTTCCTGTAGCAGATTCTGTTACTGCAGTAGTGGTCAATACCTTAGATGGTACTTGTGGTGGTAAAGCCTGTGTTGTTAAATCTATTAATGCCATTACATACTCTCCTGTGAATATTTGACTTCTATTTCATCTGAAAAATAACTACCAGATCTAATCTCATATCCATAAAAATTATAATATCTTGTAGCACCAGAACCATCTGTATATGGGTCACCTGGTCTTGGTTTATACAATCTTATCTTTGATAAGGTTGCATCTAAAGAAAAATCTACACCTTCACTTTTTCGTGGGTCAAGATGATTTGTTCTTTGTTGTACTCCATTTATTTTCAATCTTACTGTGCCTGGTTTTAATTCATAACCTTCGGTCAAATCTGGTTCAAAATCATAGAAGTCACTATTCTGAAAATAAATATCCTGATACTTAAATCTTTGAACTCTTCTTGTAAAATTATTATCACCACCCTCAAAATTTACAACATCTGTTCTTGTCTTTGGTCCTCCTGACCTCATATTCATTGAGTATTCTATTGGATTCTTATCAGAATCTCTAAATACCAATACATCACCACTAAATTTAGATTCGGATACTGGTTTTATAAATTCGTGTTTTACACCTTTCAAATAATTTTGTGCCATTAGAATACCTTCTCTTGTTGAAATCTAATGGTTAGAAATTCTGTTTGGTCTATATTATGTCCGTGAAATGGGTCTTCTACTGTTGGTTTACGAACTAAAAATTCTTGTTGTGATGAACTTATAAAGAAATCAACAGAACCAGATTGTAATTGATTTTGTTCAGAACTCAAATCAACTCCATTTATAGATATATTCAAACTACCATTTCGTAACTGAAATCCAGTATCGATTGATGATGTCAATGAATATACTGAAGCAGTCTGTTGTGATTGGTCTGGAATATTATATAAGGATGAACTTGAACTTCCTGATATCACAAAACTCTTCAATTCATAATTAGATTCAGCGAATCCAAATTGTAATACTGCCGTAGTATCTGCAGAACTCGTTGGTTCTCCACCATTTCTCATAGTATATAAAGTTTCACCACCAAATGTATTTGTAAATTGTATGTCTTGTGCCTCACCACCACCACTTCTTGTAGCACCTCTCATAAAATCTGTTGCACCACCAAGTTGATTTGGTATACCACTTCCTTTTGCCTGTGTATGTAACACTTCTAATTTATTTCCACCTATACCAAAATTAGGTGTAAATTGTAATCCTGTGTTATCTTCTATGTCGATTCTACTTGGTGTAAAATACTTTTGAGTATTCATAAATTCATTGAAACTCTCAGGTATTAGATATCCTCTAAAACTAAAATTGAATGTAGTTTTTATAATTCTTTCATTGTCTCCAAATTCTGTACTATCTTCAAAACTATCTATATTTACTTTGAACTTGAATTTGTTTGGTTCTCCCCAATATGCACCATCAGAAAAATTTATCTTCTCTACCAACTGATTCATTTGGGCAACATAAGAAGTCCAAATTACTGCCTCATAATTCATAGTCATATAATCTGGTACTGCAACATTATAATATTCTTTTTGTTGTAATAATCCTATTTGTTGTGAAAATCTATCATATCTATTTTTTTGAGAATACTTTTGTTCAAATGTATAAAATAATTTTGGTTTGGTTGGGTCGAATTTATCTACAGCAATAGTATCATCTTTTTGTATACTCGTTCTACGAAATACAACCAATGGAGTTATAATACTTCTTTTTGAATCTCGTATATATCCATCTTTATTTATTGACTTCCATCTCTCAGGATTAGAATACAATACAGGAACTTTTATCTGTTCATCTCCCTCAACCACAGTTGGTTTTATCACCTCATTGAAATAATACATAATAGCGGAATCGTGGTCAATAAGAGATACTTGTATATTTTTTGTAGTATCATTATCTCTTCGTAACTCATATCCCCTATTACTCGGTACATCTCGTTGGATGTTTCTTTGAGTTCTTGGAACTGGTTTAGATTTACTTGCCATTATATACTTCTAATCCTCTCAATGTTCAGTGCACTTTTTCTAATTAGATGAGTATTACATACTACTGAAAAGTTCTCATCATATTTTCCACCAATCAATTGATTTTCATTTATTGAATTTATTTCCCAATGAGCGTGATTCCAATCAATAATATCACCAATTTCTGGTCTGAAATCAGCCTCTATCAAAGTATCTCTCATAAAACTATACACCACAGTTTGTCGTAAATCAGGACCAAACTCATCCGTATTGAAATCGAAATCATCTGCCTGTATAGTACAAGGTAACTCAACACCAGGTGAAAATGTTTTTACTCCACCTACTGCCTCACCATATAAGTTTGTTTTAGTATCAGATGCAGATATTTGAAATATCTTTACAAGTTGATTTATTATACCATCTTTATCTCGTTTTAAATCACCAACTAATTCTCGGTTGAAACGAGTAAATTGTTCTATGTCTCTTGAAGATAAAAACCGACTAGCCATCAGATTATCCTACATATATGTTTATTGGTATTCTACCTAACTTATCTTGTAGATATTCACTCTCATCTCTTTCGGCTTCCATCAATGACCTACGAGATGATTGGTCTAAGTACTCACGAAGTTGGGTTATCAATTGTTCCTTTTCAGCATTTGCCTCACTCCTCAATGTATCACCATCGAGATTTACTTCGGCATTTGGTATAGGAACTGATGAATATTTACTACGAATCATACCCAATAATTCTTTTGCTAAAGCTAATCCATACTTACGAATCCATTGTTTTCCAACATCGTTTATCTGTGTATAAACCATATTCTCATATGGTGCATTAGAAACATCACTAACCACACCAAGTGTAGAACCACCGTGTGGAGCTTTCAATGATGAGTCCTTTTCACTCTTTACCATATATTGAAAATGTATTGTGTCATCTCCTGTTGGGTTTGGAAAGATTTTAAGTTTATTATTTACCAATTCAAATGAATAAGCAGATTTTCTAATCATATCATTGAATTCAATTGCTTGAACTCTCAATAAATCTGCATATATTGGCATCATAAGAAAAGTTACTGCAGGTGAATAATTTCCAAATCCAAATCCATCCAACATATTTATAGTACCTTGACCAGTTCCTGCATATGGGTCAAAGTATCTTTGAATAGATGGTGCGGCCTCGTGAAATACTCGTCTAACTTCAATTGCCTCTCCACTTTCAGATACATCAGCCCACAATGTATTCAAATCATACTCTTGTGAACCTGAGTTTATTTGTATTGAACCGTGTTTCAAATCAGTAGTACCACCCACTAAAGCTTCTGTACCATATTGTTCTGATATCTGTATGGTTCTACCAAATGTTTGAGTGACATTTCTATGTGTCAAATTAGAACCTGTAGATTGTCCTTGTAAAGAAAGTAGATTGTCTTTTATATTGTACTGATTTACTTGTGCAGAATATTCGGTTATAGACTCTTCAAGTATTGCGTAGAATGAACCTGAGTTCAATTCCACATCCATAATTGGATAACCTAATCTTTTTGCACACCACTTCGCAAAGTTATCAGCCTCAGTTTGGAAATCTGAATCTGTATCATAGAATCCAAATGGTGTAGAACCTGTTGTAAAGGTAGAACTACCATCCCATATTGATGCTTGTGGCATTTATTTCTCCTAATTAGAATGTATGTAATATTACAGTAATAAATATAACAGGCAAAAAAAGAGGGGAGTTTTTACTCCCCTCTTTTAAGTTTGGTCAATATAAGTCTAAAACCAGCCTTACACTAACCTATTTGGTTTACACCAAATCAACATCAGCAACGATGACTTTTCCGTAGAACTCAGGTCTTACGACTTTCTTCGCATAACGAGTCATCACACCTTTACGCGGAGTAAAGTTGGTTGGGTCGTATACGAGAGGTGTCATAATCAATGGTACATACGGAGCATACACGGCACCTGATTCGAGGAAGTTAGAACCTCTAAATCCACATAGAATCTGGTTTTCGATCATATAAGGGTTCTTGTAAACAGTATATCTGTTATTTAGAGCCCCTACTTTTTGTACGCCCATCGCGTATTGATTGTTAGTTGCAGCACCATCGGAATCAGCTGCGAATCCAGGAATAGACTCAATGATGGTAGCAGTTTCAGGAGAAACTACGATAAAGTTAGCACCACCTCTGAGGGTCTTCTGATGAATTGCATTTGAAACAGATTGTAACTTGTTTCCAAGAGTCTGGAACCAAGTTCCTTTAGTGTAAGCAGACTGGTTTGTTGCAGTCTCAGCGAAAGCACCAGTACCAGAATTATACTCATTAGCAATTTTTGCTGACCAGTATTCTGTCTTAGCGTTAGCATTTACCAATAACAAGTCAAGGATTTCTAAATCGATTTCCATTGAAATGTACTCGGATAGAAGTGAAGTCAATTCAGCTTCTGCATCAACACTATGATAAGCATTTAGGTCTTGAGCAAGTTCTGGAGTCCAGACAGCTTTCAACTTACGAGTTTTCGCAACAATCGGAATACTTCTTAGAGAAATATCGATTTCTGGTATTCCAGCATCACCTTCACCAGAGAAACCACCATCTGAACCAGCAGTTGGTGAAGCTTCAAAGTCACCACGAGTGATATCAGTAGGTTGTTTATGATACTTGAATTTTGCTGTATCATTCTTCGCATTCTCATCAACGACAAAACGAATGTGAGTAGCAGCATCAGCAGCAACAACTTCATTAGAAGAGTTAGCTGGTTTGGTAAACGCAGGATACCAAGTTGTTAGTGCACTATCGTTACCAACAGGTTCCCAAGCACGAATGCCACCAATGTCACCATTGGAAGAACCAGAAATAGGTAGTAGATAGTACTTTAAGTTAGCAATAGATTCTGAAACAGTGTTATCAAAATCAATCATTGCAAGAGTTGCAGATCCAGTAAGAGCAGCGATAGCATGGTTACCTGATTCGGCTTCGTTTATAGAATATCCGAATTTACCAGCACCATAAAGACCACCAGAAGCATCACCAGAACCTGAAGTGTTACCAAACACATCAGAGTTTTGAGTGAAACCAGGTTGTGCACTACCATACTTGAAGTCAAGATAGAAGATAAGACCACTTGGTAGGTTCATAGGTTGAACACTAACAAAGTCTTGAGCAGCTAATTCACCAAAAATTCTACGAACTAATGGTAAAGCAACACCTGCCCATTCTTCAGAATTAGATTGAGTACCAGTTTTGGAAGCCTCATCAATTAATTGACGAGCTTGGTTTTCCAAAAGAACAGCCATTCCGTGTGTCTTGTTCTCTTCGGTAATACCTTCCAATAAACCAGTTGGCTCCCACTTCTTGACTAACTTACGGGTCTGTTCCATTAAGGCACGGTGTGGGTTATACCCATCCATTATACCTTTAATTGAATCAAAATTAGACATTATAGTCTCCCTTATATTATGTTAGCTAATTTCTTAAACCTATTCTTCAGATCAGTACCTTCAGAAATCACTTTCGATTCATTCTTAGGTTGGGTTGAAGCAACAGGTTTAGAAGATTTGCCTTTGGATTCTTGAATTTTAGGCTTTTGACCAAAGGATTCAGCAAGAGTAGCGTAAACAAGTTTCACTTCTCTCAAATTCTTTGCTCTGTCAAAAGTCTCTACGACACGATACTTATCACCTTCAGATAATCCGAATGCACGGAATAATTTGTTAGTGAATAAAAGTTTCGCGTTTAGCAAGTTAACTTCATTAAGTTTGCCTCGCATATATTTGACGGCATTGCGATACTCTTCGAGTTCAGATTTCAACTGAGTGATTTCCTCGACATTCTCTTCGACTTCTTCATCTTCGTCTTCGACTTCAGATAAAGCTTTCAAGATTTCTTCAAGGTCGATATCTTCGTCCTCGTTTTCATCTTCAACTTCGTCTTCTACACCTTCGGTATGTTTAGCTTTATCAGCTTTACCGATATCAGAAGAAGATTCAGCATCTTTGTCAAGTTTATTATCAGCAGCTCCGACATCAGAAGACTTAAGTTCTTCTTCAAGTTCTTCATCTTCATCAGCGTGTGAGACTTCTTCGACTTCATCGTCTTCGTCCTCAACTTCTTTTTCTAACTCTCTCAAGATAGATTCAAGGTCAAGGTCGTCATCTTCATCATCGTGTTCACCTTCATCGTGGACTTCATCCTCAACTTCATCGTGAACTTCATCTTCAACTTCATCGTGGACTTCATCGACTTCTTCGCCTTCATCCTCAACTTCATCTTCGATTTCTTTCATCTCTTCGCCTTCGTCTTCGTGCTCACCCTCATCTCCGTATCCCTCTTCTACTTCTTCACCTTCATCTTCAACTTCGTCATCCATAGCTTCATCTTTCATTTCATCTTCTTGATTTTCATCTTCGACTTCCTGACGAATCTTCTGTGTTAACATCGATTGGATTTTAGGTGTAAAAGCTTCAGCGAGTGCAAGACGAGCGTTTTCAACAGCTGTATCTCTGACTACTTTAGCATCTGCAATGGCCTCTTTTAAAAGGTCATCCATTTTAATCTCCAGATTGGATTTTAGTATTGTTATTAGGGGAACAATAATAGAATTATTATTTCAGGTACACTATAAAGAAAAAATAGTGTATTTATTTTTATATAAATATATAGAAATTAGAAAATTAGTCCATTTCGGCCAATATTTTTTTAAATCGTAATTTAGCCTTTATATTCTTTCTTCTCTTTACTTCAGATTTTTTAGTATAAAATTGTCGTTCTTTATACTCTACTAACACCTTACTCTCTTTTACTTTTCTTTTGAAAATACTGAGAGCCTTTTCAACACTGTTGTTTTTTACAACTACAGAGACATTTGTTGCCATTTATACCTCTACTTATTATTTTTCTGTGTAATCAATTTTGAGAACTTTACTTTCTGTTCTTTTACTTTTGAATTTGTGTCCTCACCAATTGTATAATAACGACCTAAAATGTGTCCCATATCTTCATACAAAACAGCCATTCTTTCTTGTAGGTCTTGTGCCTCAGTAGCAATCTTTCCAAAGTTACCACCAAGTTTTTTCAATTCTTTCATATTACGAGAAACGGTTACTTTATCAAACCATCCATCTAACTCATTTACTGCATGTCTTGAAGCAGTTTCACAAACCCAGCCTAAATGGGATGCAAGTTCTTTCAAGGATGTCTTTCTATAAAGTTCTTCACCGATATTATTGAAATTGTTTACGGATTCCATAAATTTCTTTTCATCGATAGGTTCTTCTTTTTCTTCGTCTTCAACCTCAACGATAGGTCTGTCTTTCATATTTGTCTTGAAAGTTTGACCCACTCCAAGTGCAGGTGTTGATACTATCCCACCAGCGATAAAGTGTTCTTCTAATAAATCTTTTAATTTAGGCATTGTTATTCTCCGTTATATAAGTATAAATATCTACTTTTTAGTTTTTTTACCAAGTAATTGTGACATCACACTTTTGTAAGTAGATTCTTTTAGTTTCTTATGTACATACAATTTATCTACATCGTGCATCACACTCTTTCCACCCTTTTGTAATTGTCTATATCCACTTGAACTACCAGCTTTTTTCGATCCTGGTTCGGGTGTTGCAGGTATTCCACCACTCACACTTCCCTCAGGTGGTGTGGTTGGTTTCTTCAAAACATCTGCAGTGTGTACCATATCGTGTGTTTCTAAAGGAATAGTGTACTCTGGATTCTTACCAAAAGCTCTTCTTCCATAAATTCTTTGTTTAGGTGACAATGGTGGTGTATCATCTCTCAACTCGTGTGGGTCTATCACTACCATTTTCTTTTTATTCTCAGGATTCATTTTAGATTGTGTTATGGTCTTTCTTCCACCATCTCCACCATAGACCACATCAGCCTTTGGTACATCTATTTGAACCATACCTCTTGGCATCCCACCAGGTCCTACAATTCTTTCCTCACCATACTTTGTAAAAATACCATCAGGCCAAGCATCACCTGTGTTCAATCCATATCCTGTTGTTGTTCCTGAGTACTCATTTATAAGTTTTGCTAACCCATCAACTCCATACTCTTCTAATAATATTCTCAAATCTTCTTTTGATATTGATTCCATTGGTGTAAATTTTCTTTTCAAATATGATAAGAAATACTTTTTTGCCTTATCAGTACTACTATGTCTACCCAACTCTATTTCATATCTTGCTTTACTTTTTGCTATAACAACCCCAAAGTAATCATTTTTAGGTTTATCTTTTTTGTACACCCAAGCTTTTCTAACGGGTCTAAAATCTACATCACCAACAAATTCAGCATCTAAATATTGTTTACTCATTATAACCTCGATTTCAAACTTACATATGTTCCAGCCATTGATGGTGTAAAATATAATGCATATGTATTACCACCCTTATGTAGTGTAAAGTGAGTTCTTACAGAAGTCTTTTTCAATTTATATCCACCCATCTTTTTTACATCTTTCAAAAAATCTTCAAGTTTATATAATGCATATGGTTCATTACCTGGTACTATATCAGTTCCTACTTGTATGGTAGATTCTATAGTCTTAATTTTTTCAAATTTTATTGGTTTATCAAATCCTGCAGGTTCAGATACTTGATATCTTGATTCTTTTTTATCTATTCTTGAAGTTCCTGCCTTTATACCTTGACCTTTACCACCTGCCCACCAAGAATTTTTTGGGTGTCTACCTTGTTCTAAAGATACTTTCTTGAATACTTTTTCAAAATCTTTTATTGCACCTTTTGATGCACCATCTTTAGAATCTGTTGCATAATTCTGAGAAAATATTGGGCCTTCAGATAATAATGTTTTTAGTTTTATCATATTATTACTTACGAAATTGTTGAGCAATACTTATCATTTTCTTTGGTGGCATTGACCGAAACATCTTTTGTAGTTTTGGGTTTTTATCGTATGCCTTATCTATTGTTACGATTAGATTTGCAGTTTGCATATCCATACCCTTTTCCATCGTTTGATTCTTCAAAACTCTTTTGGCCAAATCAACTCCACTTTCGGATGCCTCTTGGTGTAATTTCATAACACTATCCAATGTAGGTAATGATTCACCAAACTCTCGTTTTAGATATTCACTTTCTGTCAATAATTTTTTTAGTTTTATCATAATCTTACCTATATCTATACAACCAACCACCGTGAACATCATACTTCTTCCAAGTGTCTGATTTGAATATATTTCCTCTTACACCTTTAGCGGGTGCTCTAAAACTTGCAGGTTTGTAAATATCACCTGTTGCTCTATCTACAAAAAATGAAACTGCACCAGCTCTCTTGTTTCTGACATTTACAATCTTATCAAATTTTATACCAGGTCTCAATAAATCTGGATACTCCCATGCACCCATATCATATAATTTAGGTAATTCAGTTTTATAGTAGTTTTCGGCTTTTCCTTGCATATACTTCAACATTTTCTTCATAGCCGCATCATATCCCTTTGGTGTTGGAGCGGGTCCTCTACCAAAAGATTCTTCGTAATATTTTTGGTCTAAATCTGTTTTCTTGAAACTTTTTAGATTCTTTATCACCTTTAGAATTTGACCATATTTTCCTACTATGAATTGGTCTGAAGATACACCTAAGTCAATCATACCTTTAGGATTTACATAAAATGGTAATACATCAGTTCCGTTAGCAGATTTTACAGTATAGAATCCACCCCAAATCTGACTTTGGATAAATGATTTCTTCATAGGTTGATATTTTACAACTTTGATTCCTGAAAGTTTTAGTGCCTTATCAATGAATCCTTTTATGTGTTCATCCTTTACCTCAACTCCATCAATTTTGTTTTCAATTATTTCATTTTGTTTCTTATACAAATACTGAAATACATTTGCCCAACCTGGCAATCCATCAAATTTATAAAATGTTTTTGAACCAAAGGTATCCGAATCTACCTTTTCTGGTCTACCACCAAGTTTATCTTCATTCTTACCTTTCCAATCTAACCACTTGACATAGGCCTTCATCAAGTTACCTTTCAAATATGGTTTCATAGATGGTTCAACTTTTTTATATTTCTTTAGAAATGCCTCAACTCTTTTGGGTTGTACATCATATACCAAGAAATCTCTTTCGGTAAGTAAATGTTCTTTCATTGATAATCTAACTCCCTCATTCTTTTTATATTGAGGGTCAATTTTTTTCATCTTGATTAGAATATCACGAACTCTTTCTCTATCTAAACTATCACCAGTAAAGGTGTCAGCGGAATACTTTTTAAGATATACCGATAGTGCAAGATTTATATCACCTACTTTGAGAGGTCTTCCCCTTTTATCAGGATATATACCTTTTTGACCATAAAAGTCTTGCATATATTGGTAAAACGATTGTAAATTTTCTTTTATTTTTTCTTTAGATTCTTTGATAGGTTCGTAGTGTTCTTCTACTCTATTTGCTAAATTATCTTTATTCTTTTTTAGAGCATCACCAGGTTCCCATTTCCATTTTTTCTTCTTTTGCATACTTCCAAGAAACTGAGAATCACCTCTACCAAGATTCAAGTATACTTCTACATACCCTATATCTCCACCAACTCTGTTTTTCTTTGAGACATATTTTGTTACTTTAGGTATTAGAACTTTTAGTTTAGTTCCATTCATAGGAATAGGAAATGGTCTTCTTCCTCTTGTACTAATATCTTTGTATATATCTACCTCAAAATTAGCCATTATTTTCCTCCGATAATGTCTCTCAATGTATACTCTACTTTACACCATTTATCACAAGACTCACCAAGTTGTCTTCTTGACTTATCGATTGACTCATTTACAGGATGTAAAAATGCACCTTGAGTAGATGGATTAGATACGAAGTCAAAAGCAATTAGTTCAAAATCATCCCCAACTTTATTTGCCTCAGTACCTTCAAATTTTATTGTCTCTACCGAACCAAGTCCACGAGAACTAATTCCCAACTTGATACCAGCCTTGAATAACTCTTTTAGAATGTTACCACTTGGTGTTGTCAAAACTTCTACCGTACCAACTAAATCATCTCCGTCCCACTTCATACCAGTAACATTATGTGAAACATTTTGTAAATTAACCACAGAGGAATCGGGATGGTCTAATTCACCTAACGCTCTTTTTTCTTTTATAAATGTATCCGAATATTTTTTGGCCTCTCTCATCAATATGTCTTTTGGATAGACACGACCATTTTGGTTTTTGGAGTCTGCTCTTTGTAAGACACCAGTAACGGTAAAGGGTTTATTGTCGTGAACACCCTCCGATATTGTTTTGGCCTCAAATGGCCTGTATTCTAATAATAAATTTTTACTCATAGCGTTATTCCTCTGAAAAGTTCTTTTCTAACTCATCTATAAATATAGTGGCAATTTGTTTTACCTCATTTTGCATCAAAACAAATGTATCATCAAACTTTCTCATATACTTTCTATATGCATCTTTTACGATTCCTTCCATATTCTTTATAGCTCTATTTCGTCTGTACTTTCCCTCTTTGTAAATAACCGTATGTGTTTTATAAAATGGGGATAGTCTTGCTCTATAGAATGCAGAGTCATTTTGCATATAATCAGAAATTATATTTACATTTTGAAATTCGTTAGTATGGGGAAATAGTAGTCTTTTTAGTCTCATTGTTCATCAGTATAGTTGTCCAAGCTTTTGAGCCATTGTGATAAGTTTTTCAGAAACAGTTTGTAATTGTTTATGTGTCCGTTTCCAATATTGTCGAGAATCAACATTCATCTCTTTTTTCAAACGAACATTCATAGCAATAACTCTATCGAGTTCCTTTATGGCGTCTCTTATCTCCTTTACTGATTGTCCAATTTTTACTTTAGGAGTTCTATCAGGATCGTTTTTATATGTATAATATCGATTTTCTGCTAACTCATAACCACCAGAAACTTTTACCATTTTCTTTTTCTTCTTTTTCTCATCACCCTTTTTAGTAAAAGCGTATGGAGTTCTTGGTGGTCCTTCCCCACCATCAAGAGCACCAGTAGTAGATGCTTCGGCTAACTCTTGTTTTATAAGTTCTCTTATTATTTCTTTTAATTTACTTAGTGGAAACGACATCTTTTATCTCTTTGACTAATTGATACCATCTCATCAAAGAAACAACTTGACTATCCTTTACGACACCACCACTATTTAGTTTTTCTAATAATTTGGAGGCCTCAGAGAGTTTTATTTTTACAATCTTGTCGTCTACTTTAGATATGTTGTCCTTTATATATTTTTTGATATTGACAACTTCTTTGGATATGAACTCTTTCAATGTACCTGTATTTGCAACATTGTTGATGTACATTTTGAGTAATTTTCTTTGACTTTCATCTAAACCATTATATTTCTTATTGAAGTTATCAACTAATACTTTATAGGTTAGTAGTCTTACATCCTCATTCTGTTCTTTGAATTCTTTAAGTTTTTCACTTTCAAATTTCTTAGTGACTTTTTTAGATGTTATATTTTCTATTATTACAGATTTTGAACTAATGATGTCATTTATAGTAGCACTATCTTCACTTCTTGTCTCAAATAATTTATAAATAGAAGCATATACTTTATAATTTGGTATAGTGGTTTTGAAAAAATCTGTAGGATTATAGTTTTCTCTTATCTTTTTGATAAGATTATACTTTTCATTTCTCAATTTTGAATTGGAAATTTTCTTACGAGCAGTCAATGTCAATTCAATCAATTGTTCTGCCTTAGTAACTGACTTATACTTTGTTTCAGAAAGTAATTTTATCAAGTCCAATTCCTTTCCCATAGATGTGTTCTTGGAAAAAAATTCTTTAACAAGAGAAACAGCTGCAGACTTATTGTTATCCTTACCCTCAAGGATATCTGCGGTAATTTGTCTTGTTAGTAACTCGAATAATATTCCTGTATTTTTGATTTTATTATGTTTTATTTTTGACATTTTGTCCTCGTTCTAATCACTAACTTCTTGGTTGATAATAAATATATGAAAGTATAAAAAACTACAAATAATCTACTTATCTATCTTCATTTCATCAATATCTTTATCATACTCTGATTGAGTGTCGTTTAACTCCTCATTCAATACTGATATTGACTTTCCTTTGTACTTTTTCATATTCTTTTCCATTGCATCAAAGTGTGCAAGAGCTAATGGACTACCACCTCTGTAGTCCCCATCCCTTCCTCTCTGATACTTACCAGTAGAATTCTTTTCATAATCTCTTTTACCAAGTGGGTCTCTACCACGAGCACTTCCATCCTTACCATACTTAGGGCCCTCTTCAGGTCTTCCACCTTCTTCTTCTGGTTTTAAATCTTTATCCAACTCACGAGCATCAAATTCTAACTCGCGACCTGTTCTTCCCATTGCTAAATCTGCGGGAGTTCCTTGTGATTGACCACTTTTTGCTGGGTCATTACCCTCATTTTCAATCTGAGATTGTCTAAAGGCATTGAATTTATCAAATATCATCTCGTCATTCATTTTAGATATTTCTGCATCTGTAAATCCAAAAACATTTTTATATATCCAAAGTGAAGATACCAAATTATCTCTTTTTGCAGTTTCTGCCAATCCTAATTTAGTATTCCATAATTCAAGTTTTTCTTGTTCATATATTGTAGATGGATTAGTTAGACCCAACTCAAAATTTACAAGGTCTTTATCTTGATAACCTTGTGCATATAAATGAACAATTGCAATCTTAGTCAATTCACTAACTACAATTCTCTGTATTCTCTCGATGGTACGAGCAAATCTAACATCTTCGGCAGCTAATGTTGCCTTACTACCAACCTCTTCTTCATATCCGAGATATGCTTTTGGTACTCTCAATGCAGCTAATAGTTTATTTTTCAAATATTCTATATCATCTATTGCATTGAATTCAAGACCAGGTAGATTTTCTAATTGTGTACCACTATCTCCACCACGAACTGGTAGATAAAAATCTTCTGTTAGGTTTTGCATATTATATTTTAGATTATACTCACCAGTTGCCTCATCAATAACAGGTGCCTTTTTCATCTTGTTGATGATTCTTTGCATATAGTTATCAACTTCTGCAGGTGGAATATTTCCTATATCAATTTTGAATATTCTCTTTTCTGGTGCTCTCATAATACGATGTATCAACATAGCATCTTCCATCAATGTAACTTGTTTCCATATCTGTCTTGCCTGTTCAATCATAGACTTTCCATATGGTAGATAATTTGAATCTGATAACATTCTAAAATGTGCTACTTCATAATTTTCAAATTCTTCTTTTGCAGCATTGTTTTGATGTCTTTGGTCTGTTGATTCTAAGATAAATTTTACATACTCAGGATTTTCTGGATCATCACCCTCAACACGAGTGATATCGTAAGCAGACATTGGGACAACATTTGTTATACCATACTTTTCATTGATTTCTAATTTCAAAAAGAAGTCACCATACTTCACCATATTACGAACCCAAGGCCATAAATTGAATTCTATATTCAGTATGTCATAAAATAGGTTATGTAAAATATCTTTCAAATCATTATTATCAGAAGTAATATTTAGTACATCACCATACTCTGATTTCATTGTTGATTCATCTGCATATATGTCAAGTGCAGAAGCAATAATTGGGTCTACATCCATAGCCTCATAATCTCTGAACAACCCAAGTCTTTGAGTCTTCTGATATAATGAATAATTATATCCACTTGTACCAGCATATGATGTGTATAATTTTGTATATCTATCAACAAGACTTGCTTTTGGGTTAGTCTGAATTCTTGATGTATCAGTAACCTTTAACTTTCTACCACCAACATTTCTTACGATAACATTGGAAGAAAAAAGTCTTCTTAGTCTTGTGTATATATTTTTATCTGCCATAATTTAACCTCAAAGTAGCCAATCTAATTTTTCTGTTTCCTTTCCTACATTCATATTCCAAGAGTCATTCTGATTTGTATTGTTAGAATAAACTCCCTCATTAGAACTAAAGTAAGAAAGTGATTTTTTTGTCAATTCAATTCCCTCTTGTCTTAGACGAAGAGCAGTTTCACGAACCCAAAGTCCAATAGCCAAACTCATTACTAAATCATCATTATATCCACCCATAGCTTCGGCTTTCTGTCCATTATATATAAATACAAACAATTCATCAATTAATCGATTAGAATGTACAATTACTGACTTTTCTCTAAAAAATTCCTCTAATTTAGAAATTACTAATGGTCTTGTCTTCATAGTCATAGAAAAACCAGGTACCATTTGTCTTTCTGAACGATTTATTTTATTATTTATTGTATTTAGTGTATCCACATATTGTAAATCTTTACTCATATAAAACAGATTATCGTATTGTCTGTCTATACATTGTTGTATTGCAGCCCAACCAATTGATGCATTCTCAATAATTAGTAAGGCATTGTTGTACTCTGTTGATATATTTACCAACATATTACCAAAATCTTTGGGAGACACTTTTCCTTTATATTCACCAACTTGTTCTACCTTTTCCACATCAATGATATGAAATGCACTATAGTCTTGACCATCACCACGACTAACATCAGCACATACTATATAGTCTTTTGTATAATTTGGAGGCTCCCATATCCAAATATTACTATCAATTCCTCTTTTCTCCATAGGTTCTCTAACCGTAGTATTTCTACATTCCTCTAAAAGTACACCATCAACCACAGATTGACCAGAAGTAATAAAGTCACAATCACACTCTTGTGCAGCTAATGAAGGACCTAACAATCCATCTTGTTCTCTTCTCCAACTTTCATCTCTATCAGGATGTACAGTCCAATGAAGTTTGATAAAATTAAATTTATTAGTACCAGCCTCTGCATCTGCCCAAGTTCTATGAAACCAATTTCCAACACCATTTGGTGTAGATAGTGCAATACATTGACCACCAGTAGATAATGTCTGTTGTGCTGCAGCCCATATTGTGTCAATCTTATCTATGAATGCCGCCTCATCAAGTATCAATAATGATAGAGCTTCTGAACGACCTGCCTCACCACTACTTGCTACTGCTTTTATTTGTGAACCATTTTTATATCGTAATGATAACTTATTATCCTCAACACACATATTCTTCAACCAAGATGGTAGATTTGCATGCATCACTCGTACTTTAGTAACAAGATTTTTCGCAGTATCTTGTTTGGTAGCAATTACCAATATATTTTTATCTTGATGAAATGTCATCATCCATAATGAATATCCAGCAACAAGAGTTGAAATACCCAACTGACGAGCTTTTAGAACAACATTATAATCATTTTGTTCAAACTCTTGAATTGATTTTTCTTGAAATGGATATAGATGAAATGGTATCTTACCTTTCAATGGGTGTTGAATAACACAATATTTTTTTAAAAAGTATACAGGATTTTGTGCAGATTTTAGGTATTCTTCCCGAATTACTTTTTTTAGTCTTTCGGGTTTCATTACAGCTTTCCGAATATAAAACCTATAACCAACCAAAGGTATTGATTTTCATACCATTTTGGTTTTACTAATTTTACCAATTTTTCATTTGCCTCATCACGAGATTTCAATAAACCAATTTGTTTTTTCTGAGCAACTAACATTAGAGAATCAACATTAGTTTGTTCTTCTAATTTTACCACCAAAGTTTCACAATCACTAATAGTAACTTTTTGAGATTCTATCAATGAATCTGCTTTTGATAATTTAGATTCCCATTGTGCATCACGAGCCTTCAACATTTCTAATGCTTCATCATAAGTAAATGTCTTTGGTGTCTTTCCATCTTTCTTTATTTCTTGACCATCAACAATTGTTAGGACAAAAAAAGATATTAGAAAGTATTTGATTATTTTTATACTAAAGTAATTTTTCATAAATATAAATATATAGTTTATTTACTAAACTTCCTTAAAAATTCTTCTGCAGATTCCACTTCATCATTATCATATATTTCTTGTAGTTTCTGAGTTTTTTTCTTGGAATTAGTAAGTTTTCGTTTTATATTACCAATCTCTTTTTTGGATGAAGTTTTAGCCTTCTCCAATTCTTTGATTTGTTTTTCAACTTTTTTCTCTTCTTTCTTATTTTGGTCAATAACTTTTTTCAGTTTCTTTACCTCTTTACTTTTGGCCTGAGAAGCTGCAAATAATCCACCAACTACACCAAGAAATCCAAGTATAAGTTTCCAAAATTTCATTTTATTCTCCTTGATTATAAATATCTTTGAGTTCTTTTTCAATCTTTTCCAACTCTTTTTGGAACTCTTCTATTGCCTCCCCACCTACTTTTGGTCTATCTATATTATCTTCCCACTTTTCTTCATCAATAACACGAGTATCTATGGCAGTTTGGTTTAAAAATTTTAATGGAGATTGAGTTATCCACTCCTCTACAGATTGTATTTGGTCTTTTATAAATGCCTTTTTATTCTCAAGTACCTTTGTTTTTTCCCATTCGTCATATTTTCCTTCTACACGAAGTTTGTGTTCAAAGTCTATCTGACAATCAAAACAATGACCATATAATCTCCACATTTTATTATCAAGTCTTTTTTTCATCACAACATCACACTTAGGACAAAACATTGGCATTCTTACCTCTTTCATTATGTCTGTTAGTGGACTTTCGATATCACCTTTTGGTTGTTTCTTTCCCTCATAACCAACTTGTATAGTCTTTTCAACCTCTTCTCCTGCAAGAATAGATTTCATAGCTTTCATTTGTTTGGCTCTCTCCTTGAGAGAAGCATCCATCATTGGATTTTTACTCATAATAACCTCTTCATTAAAAGTACATTAGTCCCGTAATCTGATTGATTGGGGCAAATGCACCTGTTAGTTTGTATACATTTCCGTTATATTTAAAAACAAGTCCCTCTGTTGGAACTACTGCACCCAAACCACCAATGGCATTTAGTTTCTCCATTTGTGCTTTTAGTGTATTTAATTTCTTTAGGTCTCCACCTTTTTTCACTACATTGATTGCCTTTTCAACTTGTTTCTTGACATTCTGTACTGAAGCTTTTGGGTTTACTGCCAAGAATCCACTCAAGTTCTTTAGTATTTCTGCACCAACTTCAAACAATAAAGTTTCAAATGGTTTCATATTTTGTTTTACCATTTTTGCGTGGTCTTGTTTATCTGTACTCAACACCCAATCTAAAAATTTGGGATGTTCTTTTAGGTCTCTTTTTATCATCGGTATTGTGTAACTCTTGTCAAAAAATGCCCATCTCTTCATTAGTGCATATACAACATTATCAGGTGGATTTGGATAATCAGTTTGGTTTGCACCATTGAGTATCCACTCTAACCAATAGTGTTGATGATAAACTGACAATTTATCACTATCAGATAGTTTATATTGATTTCTCAATCTGTCTAATTTAGCAAAAAAGTAAGCTCTTTGTTTTGAGTAATCTTGTGATTTAGTCATCTTCAATACATTTGGCCCTCTAATACTAAACTTCTTACCGATATTAGCACCAATTTGTTTTATCATTCCTGCCAATATTCTACCACTACCTGGTACTTCACCAATTGCCTCTCCACCTTTGTACTTTAGTGCTCCGTGAAAGACAATTATTGGTGCATCATAATTTATCACATTAGCTGATGCTGGATACATAACTTCCAAATTCATATAATTGTTACCATCATCAAATATCTTTTTCTTTTGTGCATCAGTTAATTTACCGATGGACTTACTCAAGTCATCAAGTGCATATGAGAATGCTTTTTCAATATTACCTCTACCTTTAAATTTTGCCTTTATAGAACCAACTGATGCACCACCTCGTTTTATATCTCCTTTATTTCTAGCAACTACGAGATTCTTACCTTTCCAACTTATCATTAGATTTTGACCATCTAATTTTTCTTGTACTCCAGCTTCAGCATCAAGTTTACCTTGTAACCCTAAATCAATAATATTTTTTATATCCCCAAATGTCAAATTTTTATCGTCAAAGGGATGTGCCATATGTCCGTATGCACCACCCATAAGTAATAACTCTTTTCCTTTATAATCTTCGTTAGATAATACTTCAACTATCTCCTTAGTATAAATATCAAGTTGTTCATCCAAACCCAAATAAAAATCAATCTCAGATTCTATCACACCATCTACTTTTTGACCACCAACACCTTTGTTTTCAGTTCCAATAAATTTTAGAATTTTCATTCCCATAGTATTTGCTAATTCTTTCATATATGAAATGTGTTTTGGAAATGGATTATCAGAACTTGCAAAGTTCTTAGTATTTTGATTTACAGTTCTTCCGAATGTTACCGTTGGTGTTCTTTCATATTCATATGTAAAGTCGTTTTCCATAACATCTTTTTTATCAATCAAATGTCCAATTACCTCAAATCCTGCCAATATATTGGCGTGTTTTGGTGAAACTCTTTCGTAATCATCATATGATTTGAAAAAGTCATATAGTCCCTCATCTGATAAATTTGGAACACTTACAGAACCTTCTTTCATCAAAAATTCTTTTATTTTTTTATCTGGTATTATATGGTCTACAAGTCCTTTGAACTTATTAGTTAGCATCTTGTAAATACCCTCATCATAATATCCAAATAATTTTTTGAAAACTTTTGGTCTTTCCGAATCTTTTATCTTAGAAGAACCCAATACTTTTCTCATTGTAGTACCTGATATTTCCATACCAGCAATTTTCATACTAACATGCGGTGCAGTCAAGAAATATCCGTGTTCTTCAAATCCCTTTAGATTACCCCTATGTTTTTTATAATCTTGAAAATATCCCAATGAACCATCTTTCTTTCGACCACCTGCTAATCTACCTGCATCTTTTTCACCAAATATATAAACTACTGCAGTTGTTTTTGGGTCAAATTTAGATAAAAGATTATTTGCAACCAATGGTGATTTTTCTTTTATGACTTTATTGGGTGATATTCCCATCTTGGCCATATGTCTAATTTTTTCTTTATAATTCAATGGATGTCTTGGTGGTTTCTTGATATCACTTGTGGTGATGTATGCATCATCTGTTTTTGATTGTAACCACTCAAATGTTTTTTTATGATGTGGGCCAAATGGTTGAAACCTACCACCATACACACCAATTACTTTTTTTATTTGATTTTCATTTAAGGCGTTTTTCTCATTTTCCATACCTAAATATACATCAGTTTCACTATATAAGTCAAGCTTTTTTTCATTTATTTTTTTGTAACCACTACCATAAGGAACAGAAGTATGTCCTTTCTTTTTCATTTTCTTTACCATCTTACGACTTGGTGATGGTATTCCAATTTCGTTTTTCTTTTTAGTCTTCTCTTTCATCTGATTGATGAATTTTCTATAAACTCCTGCAGCACTTTTCTTTCCCATCTCTTTTGCTCTTTGTTCCATAGCAACTGCTGCTTGTATTTTATGAGCATGAGATTTACCACTACTCTTTATTTTATTTACAGATTTTTCTGCATCCTTTACGGTTGCAAATTTCAATCCGTGTATTGTACCTTTTGGATTTTCATCCGTATACAAATCTGAATGATTTGGTGAGTTCCTATGTTGTCCTTTCTTACGAGGTTTTCTATCTGCCTCATTCTTTATACAATTAGGATATCTCTTACCAAACAATTCTTTTGTCTTACGAGTAGGATGTATTTTATATCCTTTCCAACATTTCTCACATAAACATTCTCCACAATATGATTCACCTATAACATCATATCCTATGAGTGCTATTGCCAAATCTCTATCTGAATCTCCTCTGAACTTTTGTGCAACCTTTTTATAATTTTTCTTTATCATTTTTGAAGCTGCATTTTTGGAGTGTCCATACATCTGTAGAAGTCTATGTATGTTACTAATTTGTTCTTTACTTTCTTTTACGGATTTTACCATTCTGAATTTTAATGCAGGTCTCCCATTGATTAGTAAGTCTCCTTTTTCATTATAATCAATGGATTTTACTATAACTTTTTTATTTTTGAAACGACCCATCATTACCGTATCACCAACATTGATAGGTAACTTTACATCCTCGGTAATCTCAGATGATTGTCCGAGAAGTAAATTATTGGCCAACCACTCTCCTAATTTCATACTGGTTCATAGCCTCGTTTTTTCTTATCTTTTTCTTTTTGAACACCACCCTCTTTACCATCTTGGTCATCCCAATCGTATGTATCAGGTTCTGCACCTTGTCCAGTTATATGAGGTCCCGAATGTGACTTGTGATGTTTATAGAATTGTTTTAGTCTTTTTTTTTCGCTCGATGGAGCTGGTTTCATTTTTTTGAATTTATCACTAACTTTATTTGGTAGTGACTCTCCCAAGTTTTCTTGGAACTTATCATCCAACCCATCCTTACCATCTAAGTAATTATAAACACTCTGTAGGTAATCTTCAGCCTTAGTCAATTTAGATTGAACCCACGCTGGAAAACCTACTTCTCCACCCTTACCAACATTGTCAATTATTTTATAAATCATTCTAGCATACTTCATACTTCTTTCAAGTTGAGATTTTGCCATAGAACCTTCGTGGTCTTTCAATTCTGATATAGATTCGTCCTTACCAAATATCTTTCTCATCTTTTTTCTAAATCCAGCACTTGTCCATAATTGTGATGCCTCATAGGAATAAGGTTCTATTCCCTTTTTATTCCTCAACTTATTGAATTCAATATCAAGTTTATTTACAGCTTTTTCTTGTGCTGGAGTCCAAACTCTTTCACTTACTTTTTTCTTCTTCTTTGATGTTTTAGGATTATAATATCGATGTTCACCATCTTTTTGTATACCAGGTACATTACCTACATTCTTTAGATAATTAGGATAATTCAACATCTCTTTCATCTTACCCATACCTAATTTTTTCAATCTCGTCATAACAGATTCTATGGTATCAACATCAACAAATGGATATGGTCTTTGTGCTCTGTAAAGTCTATACTCTTCTGCAATATGTCCTATTGCAATTGGTGCTCTTTTTGCCAAAGTAGGCATCTTTTTTGCCAAAAACTTTACGACCTTATTAAAATCTGCAACTTTATCAGGATCGAACTTTTTAAATTCTTTGTTCAGATTCTTGATAAGTGATATTGCTATAGTACGAAGTTTCATCTATTTTTTTCCAAATTTTTCAGCTGCAGTAACTCCAAGTCCCACTACTGAAATGTACATAAAACATTCTAAAATTTTATCCTTCACTTCAAATGTAGAAAAGGTATCAGCTCCCCAACTTGCTATCAACATAGCAAAAGCCATAAAACCAACAAACCTCTTACTTGAAATTTTTGCATCACTTGAAAGCATTTCTCTAAAAAATTGCATTTTTATTCTCCTAAAATTTGGTGTAAAAACCAGTTTCTTTTTCAAAGACTCTTATCATTTGTTCTACATCCAAACCTTTGAATGGACCAGATACTTTTTTCAAATTACCTTTGACTATTTTGTGAAATGTCACATCATATAAATCTTTACCTCGGTCATACATTATTTCGACATAGTTTATTTTCTTTTTTGCACCACCACCGATTTTTATACCGAGACCTTTATTTTTTATATTGACTAATTGTTTTACACCAGTCATCATATTAAATCTTTTACCACCAAGTTGTTGATGTATAGTTTCAGGTACTCCCTCAGTTACTAATATTGATTCACCCAATACCTTTTTGACTACTGACCAAGTATCCATCCACCAATCTTGTGCGGGACCGTGACCTGGTATCTGTAATCTTCTCACATAAGGGTCTGGATAAGCACCTTTGATATCTTTATTAGCATGTTTTTTTAGATAATCTACAATACCCTTTTTTCTTTCTTTATCACTTTGTCCTCTTTTTATAAATCCTCTCTTTTTTGCCATTTTTGCAAATTCTTCTGAGGATTCTTTTAAATCAGATACACCTGTGAGTTCCATACCTAACTGAGTGGCATTTTCTTTTCTCCACCTTTCAAATTTTTCTTTATCTTTTCCTTTTAGTTCTCCACCAAAACCCTCACCGACATTGTACATTTTCTTATAAAAATCTTGGTCTGTTTTAGACATCTTTTTTGGTTTATCGTCTGTCTTACCATTCTTCTTTTTGAATTTATCTAAGAACCTTTGAACTAAACTTTTTGCCTTACCGTGCATTTTATGGTCTTTATTATTCAAAGCAGTTTTTACTTTTGTATCTTTTGCAATCTGTTTATTCAATAATGCATTATATGCAGTTGGATTACTTACAGCCATTGGTGTGACCAACTCATCTACCTTTCGTATATTGTTTTGATTCCAACTCTTATGGTCATCAAATCCAACTTCATCATAATTATCTGTCTTGACTAACTTATTATATAGTCTTTTTGCACCCATATGAGACAATCCGTGTTTTACAATCTTTCTACCCTTTACTCCACTACCAGTATAAACAACATATTTTTCTTCTACCAAACTCATTTTACCATTTGGTTTGACTTGTATGAGATTCATCTTACCATATTTACTTCCCATCTTCTTCATATGTTTTTTAACTTTATCTAAGTCATTATCCTTAAAGTAAACTTGGTCATAGTCTTGTTTCTTATCATTGTATTTATCCACGATAGCAAAAACATCTTCATTTACAGATTCTTTTACTGGTACAAGATATGCAGCCTTATTACCACTTCTCATCATTTCCAATCCATATGGATTTGACATAGAAGAATGATTTGTATTTTTAGTATATAAATTATACATAGTGATAAGTTCTCCACCCAATCGAGTTTTTACCTTATCAACTTTATAAATTTTTGCCCCACCAGTTTTTTGCATTGATTTGACTTTTTTTATACCATCGGCTTTAGATAGAATATTTCGAGAACCTTTATGTTTAGAAACTTTCTTACCAATCATATCACCAAGTCCCTCGTTTGCAGCACGAAGAGCATCTTGAACTTGGGTATGTTTAGACATACCAGGAAAAAACTTCTCAATTGCCTTTACAGCACCCGTCATATTACCACTCATCTTTTTTGCTATCTTGATTGCTTTCTGTACCTTTGCCTTTGGAAATAATGAGTCAAGAAAATCTCCCTTTTTCTCATTTACTTCACCAACTGGTTTATCTTTCATACCTTGAGCAATTTTCATAATAAAAGCAGTAACTTCTTTAGGTTGTCTTTTTTCATAGTTAGTAACTTTTCCATTAGGTGCAATATGAGCAATACTTTTATAATCACCAGCCTTCTCTACATTACGATTCCATAATGTAATACCATTACCCTTTGAACCCATACCAATATCATAACGACCTATTTTTACTTCTTTGTAAATACCAACATCTTCAACCACTTCACTCTTCTTCTTTTTCTCTTTTCTCCATCCACCACCAGCAGCCTTATATTGTTTTGCAGCCCATCCATTGGCATATGCAGATGGATAGACATCGAATTTCTTTTTTGCTTGTGCTTTATAGTAGGCCCACTTACTTGGGTTAGTAGGTACATTCTTTTCTAAAAATAAGTCTATACCTTCTTCTACTCTTTTTCCAAACATTGTCATAAGTTGCTCCTCGTGTTTCATCCCAACTGGATGTTCTTCCCCACTATATGGTCAAGTGTGGTATCCTTTCTTCATTAATTAAGTACCTTTTGGACACCAAGTTTAAATTCTATAATATGTTTTTTATAAAGTCTCATTATTTCTGTAGCCTTTTTCTTATCTCTTATGGCTATACTTTTTATGGATTTTTTTATAGCATCCTCAAACATTCCTATTCTTGAGATAGCCAATTGTTTTTGTGAATCGTCATACATATTTTCATACATATCCTTTAGGTAGTTACCCCCTAAGTCATACATATTTTCTTTCATCAACCCTAATGATTTCAGAGATTTATGTAGTCCTATCATCCAATTCTTTACCATTACTTTTGTGTCTGGATCTGTTCTGTAATTAGCAAGTAATTTATAAATTTGGTTGTGTTGTTTTTGGAGTGCTTTCATTAGGACAGGATCCATTTTTTCAGTTACACTCTCATTCTTACCCTTCCAATTTTTATCAATGTAATTGAAGAATTGTTTTTTCTTTTCAGGTGTTATATCATTGATAGACTTTATTCCAAATTTCTTCAATGCTTTTGTAAAAAATTGTTTATATGCAGACATATACTTTTCCCTATAATGAGTTACATTTATAAATATCAGTATAATATTTTTTTATACTTCTAATCCTCGCTTGAACCAACCAAAATAAAACTTTTCCAATTCTGGTCTACGAGTTACCAAGTCAGCATAGTATTTGATTCTATATGCCCTAACTCTATCTAACTCTACATTGGAATCAGATATTGCACCAATAGTTTTAGGTCCTAATCCACCATCTACTTTCAATTCAGCACCCTTTGCATTAGCTGCTCTTTGTAATATTTTTACAGCCCTACCCTTACCTTGATTTACACACATATCAAAATAAATATGTCTGAGTTGTAATGGTAAAGATTCTACCTTATTTTTATCCCAATAGTGTTCTTTGTAGATTTCTTTTGCCCCATCTTTTGTGAGGTTTTTGATATCCACATCAGGATGACTTCTTTTGGCTATACCAAAATTAGTTTCTCCACCTGGATCTTTTGGGTCGTTTACATATCCACCCTCGTGATGTAATACGACTTCAATTATTTCATCGAAATTTACTAACATTATTTTCTCCTATGTTATCCACAATGATAAGTACAACCAATAAATGCAGTTTTATACTCAACACCATCGTGTGTTACAGAACCAGTAATATACTGACTTCCACTTTCAAAATTACAATCGTTTGTTATTTTTGCAACCGTATAATTATGTAACAAATCATCGTCTTGTTTACATCCATATCCAGGTATTTTTGAAGTTGTTATATAATCACCATTTTCAAAACTACCACTTGCATCACATATCCAAATACCACCCTCACCAACGGCATTTACAACCAACATATCACTTCCACTTTCTCTTTCCGCATAATCTGAAATCACACCATATGCTTTTTTATCCTTATGTGTAGTGGATAGATCTACTTTTGTCCATGCCTGACTAATCATAATTGCATCTTTATTTTCTATGTTGTTTTTATACATATAACCATCAGATGCCACCACAATCTTTCCTCTATAATCACTATCAGTTATATCACCTTTTCTATCAATTGATGCAGTATAATGATTTATATCATTATCGTTGGGTAATGAATGGTGAGCACCTGTGAATGTCATAGTCTCACCTAACCATCCACCCTCATAAATACGAAGTGAATTGTCATTCGCTCTATAATACATCATACCATCTTGTAGTTGTCCACCAACTCTAAATGTTGATTGATAATTTACATCTGTAGTTTGTGATGATGGTAAGATTGGTATTTGTAATGATGTTAATCCAGCAAGACGGAATGTATGGTCATTAGAACTACGAATAATAAGTTCTGGTTCATCCATAAATATACCAAATGATGTACCCCCACTACCAAAAGAACCCATAAATGAAGTCATAGCTGGATAGGTTGTATTTATTAAAGCTGGAGAGGTTTTTCTTTCTCCATATCTTGCAGTTTTTTGTACAAAAAATCCTTTTAGTGTAGATGCAGCCGCATAAGACCTACTAACTTCTCTTTTTGCACCAAGATTTGTAATATTTTTATCACCAATTGAAAATACAGAACCGCTATGGTCACTAACCATCGTATGAGCAGCTGCCTGTACAACTGATTCAGTTACCACTCTCATTATATCTCGAATTTGCATAGTTGCATTTTTGTGACCAAACACATCACCTGATCTTTCACCAGTAGAGTTATCTGAAGATCCTGAGGTATCCATATTGTATTCATCTCTAACAGGTATAGTTGAATACTCACCAGTTGTAACTTGTTTACTACTTGGTGCTGCCATATTATGTACAATATATCCCTCTGCAAAGTATGTATGTGTATTCTCTACTTCAAAGTTCCAAGTCTCTATTGGTGTTCGTATGATTTTTTGTATAGATTCTATTTTATGTTCTACCAAATCAGAATCGACCAATACATCATCAACTTGCATCCTATCTACTCGTAACCACTTACTCCAATCAGTATCACCAGTAACAATATCATATCTATCATTTGGTGTATAAATACAATGATTACCCGTAACAAAAATTTTATCATTTATTATAAAATATTCATCGGTTTGTTCGGCTGGATGATAAAATACTTCCGTTACTCTGTTTGCAACCACATCATCTAAATCTTCATTATATGACAATACTCTCATTCCAACTTCTATATCTTGAATTGGTAATTCACTACCATCCGCCATAGTAATCATAGTGTCTTTTAGAAAACAAGAAGGTGTGGTTTCAGGTGTTATTGCACTTACTATCATCTTCCGATATACTTTTGAGTTCTTACCTGTATGTGATTTTGCATCACCTTGCCCATAAAATCCCAACTCACTATGTGCAGTTATAGCACCATCAGAATCAGTTGTGGTTTTAGTAGAGGCCGACATCATAGCTACTGCAATTTGGTCTCCCTCTACAGCAGAATCTATCATATAATAACCAAAAGAACCAGTATAATCTGCCAAAATTGCAAATCTTCTGGCAGTTTTGTTTGAACCTACTACAAAACTTAATTGATTTGGTGGTGGTTGTTGTAGTGGACTATTTATATCAGCAGCAGGTGAGTGTAATAGTGCATCTTTAATTCCAAATCCACCACTACCACCAATAAATCCGTCATTTGCAGTAACTCGTCTAACCGTCAAATTACCATCTCGTTCTATATGAATGTTACTTGAACTTACTTCTATGAACCCATTACTACCACTAATGTATTGTGTATTGCCACCCAAGTAAAATCTTGGAGCTGCTAACCTAACATCAGAACCACTAATACGAAAATGTGAATCATCATATGTTTGTGAGAATCTAATATCTGCTACAGATGAGGTTATGGTTAGTACTTGTTCACCACCATCATATCCAATATAATTTTCTTGTCCTCTATCACCTACTCTGAATTGTGGTTCTTGATTTACAAGTTTGAAGTAATTTCCAGCATCAACTTGAAATCCTAAGTGTGTACCTCCTGTAAAACTAGCGTTACCAAGTCCAGGTACAGGTGCACTTCCAGCCAAACCATCAAAAAGTGATGCAGAAATTCCTGAACTTCCTCCATTCTCTCTAAGAACACCAAAGTAAGCTGCAGCTTGACTATCTGGATCTGTAATATCTCCAGCAACTATAACACCACTACCACTAATATTTACACCAGGACTATCACCAACTGTTAGTTTTCCTGTTCCTATAGTATATCCAGCAATTTCACCACTTTGTGCAGTTATCTCTCCTGCCATCACAACATCACCACTTGCAGATAAATGAAAGTTACTTGAACTTATTTCTACATTACCATTACTACCACTTATGAACTGACCACCATCTCCTACCTTACCAAGTATAAATGCAGAAGAACTAATTTCAAGAACTCCATCATCAAACTTCACAAACCCAGCATTACTATTTCCAATAAATGCTCTTGGACTTCCACTATTAAATTCTAATTGTATTCCTGTATCTCCAAATGCTGTATTATTAGATAATGATGGATTTATAGCAATTCTTCTGTTATTTGTATCGAGGTCTATTGCAGGGTCATATTCACCAGGTGATGGTCCTGATGGAAGTACAGTAAGTCCTTGTGCAGATACATCAAATCCACCGATTGATGCAGATACAAAACTTGCAAGTCCATCTGCAGATATAGATGCACTTGGTGTTGCTGCACCTGTTGGTGTAGAAATTGAGTTTGCAGTAAGACTTGCCTCAATCGTAACATCACCTGTTATTCTACCACCTTCTAATAAAAATTTTGATGCAGTGACATCACCATCCGTAGTCAAATGAAAGTCACTCGAACTTATTTCTATGTTTCCATTTGAACCACTAACAAATTGTGAATTACTACCTAAGAAAAATGCTGGTGTGTTTACCTCAAATACACCCAAGTCTGTTCTAAATCTCATAGAACCACTAACACCATCGTGTAATTCTAATCCAACACCATCATAATTGTCACCACTTTCAGGTAAAACAGAACCAGAATATAATAAGAATCCTGAACCACTTCCCATTGATGCACTTGCAAATCCTTGATATCCAATAGAACGAATCAATCCTGAGTTTGTACCAGATTGTTCAATACCCGAACCACTTGCATCTCCAAGAAACATAGAACCACTCAATACATTATCAGTTCCCTCAATTGTTAGATTAGGTCCTTCAAATGTTTTTGGTTCACTAACAATAGTTACATCTGCAATATTATTATTCTTATCGTAAAACTCAACTAAAAAAGTTACACTATCAGGTCGTGTCAATAGGTGTGGTACTGGTATTCTTGTTCTATAAAAATTTGGACTAAACCCATCAGACCTTAGTGGTTTTATTGACACATCAGATATATGATGACTTCCAATTCTTGATAGTATTGATAGTTTACCATTACCATCAGAGTTAGGTCTGAATGTTGCAGTAACTTTACCAAGTCCACCAAATGCATATCCTTGATTAGTTCCTGGTGGTAATGATTCAGGATAGTTAGGTGTAAAAAATTGTCCAAGACCACTTGACATTTGCATAACTCGTTGTCCATAATGTTTCAAAACATTATTACTTTGTACTTGAAATGCAGAACCACTTATTCTAAATTCTAATACAGAACCTTTTTCTCCATCGAGATTTGCTGGTGCACCTATTTTTTTACCTTGTTTCACATATACATTTGCAGATATTACATAATCAGTATCTCCTTTGAAATCCATCAATGTACTATTTTGAAATTTTAGATTAGAAAAAGTATCTGCATTACTTCCTGATATGTTTACAGCATCTGTCAAATACACACTTGATGTAACAGGAAAATAAGGATCTGTAGAGCCAGGATTTATATCTTCAGGATCGTCCTCTGAACCTATTTGAAATGAAAATTTATTATTGAGATGAGTATTACTATAAAACCAACCTAATCTTTTAGCATCCCCAACAATTGTATCATCGTTGAATAACTCACCAGATTCAAGTGGTGAATCATAAATTTGTTCAAAGTCTGCCGTACTCCCAGCAGACCTCATATAAACTTTTACTCTATTTACCTCACCAGAAAATGTTCTAATACTATTCAATCTCAAATCAACATAACTAACAACATTATATCCAGCTGCAGTTGGTGTTCCTATATCTTGTGATATTACACTTGCAATTTTTGTAAATTTTATAGAAACTGGTCTACGATTACCATTTCTCGTGTCTACTGCAAATGGTGGTAATAATGGATATGCAGTATCTCTATTATCAACCCTCACGATTGATGATGTGTAATTTGTCTCTAATTCTTCATAAGATTCCAAGTCTTCTTTTATATCACTTGTCGATAATCCTATCTGAATATTTTGACCTATATGTCTTGAAGAAAAATCTGCATTACCTTGAACTCTTGTTATTGGATAGTTTACAAGAGGTTCATCAGAAACTTGTTGAATATGTGAAGAACCACCACCAATCAACTCTCTCAATGTAGAAACTCTTGAATTCTTTCGTATTAGTTCTATTTCGGTTGGTGTGTAAATTTTACTCAACACATGCTGTGGTGGATTTGACTTTACATTTACACTTTGAGTTACTGGTGCTGGGTCGTTTGTTTCGGTATAAAAGCCTTGGTCTTCAAATATATCTATCTTTGGTTGTTTGTAAAATCGTATTGGTTGAGTATTTTTTTCAGTTACATCTATTACGATTGGTTGTACCCACTTTACATTATAAGTACCAATAAATCCACTTGGTAATGATTGTCCTGTTAGTTGTGTATATCCAGCCTCAGATAATTCACCAAGTATGGTGATAGTTCCCTCACCACTCTTTGTCGTATCATACACCTCAACACTAACATAAATAAAATTTTCATTATAATTAGCCTTTACTGGTTCGATATAAATTGCATTACCATCTCCATCCAACAACTCTATTTGTAATTTTATTTTAGGTCGAAGTAAAGTAGAACCTGCAATAGTGAATGCAGACTTTCCTATTGGAAATGTAGATGGTAATTGACCGACATTGAAGACTTCAGAAGTCAATGTGGTGTCTTGATATGCTACATTTGCTTGATTATAATTTTGAGTACGGACTGTTTTTCGTAAAATTCCCATATTGATAAATATCTAAAACTTAAATTATGGATACTTATTGTATGAACAACATATAGAGAAAGTACATATGAAATACCGATATACATTTACACTACCTCCTGACCTTGTTTCTTGGTTAAGAGACTGGTCAAAAGACAATTATACAAATATGTCGTCTGTAATTACTGGTTTGTTATACGAACACAAGAAACAGCACGATGTTACATTGAAGACTTTTACTTCACAAACGGATTCTGGGAAAAATCCGCAAAGATTGTAGTTAATTTTTTACGGAACTAAATCCTTCTTCTTTTTTGATTTCCAACAAAGTATCAACTGCATCTCTCATCGTATCTATGTGGGATACTATCAAAGTAAACTGAAACTGAGTTTTGAGATATTGAAACAGATTATAAACTGAGTTTAGATTATCTGAATCCATAGTTCCCCAACCCTCATCGATTGCCAAAAAGTTACACATAGGTAGATTAGAAACACTCATTAGTCCAACTCTCATTGACAATGAACTCAAAAACTTTTCCATACCACTTGACAACTCTAATGGCCATACTCTATCATCATCATATACGATATAGTTATTTATATTTTTACCATCCATCTCAAATATAATTGAGAAATCAACTATCTGTGCTAATATCTCATTTACAGCACCCTCGATAGTTGGTAGTGATTTTGAAATCAACTCATATGGTACACCATCTCTTTTCACAGAATCAAGATAGTATTCGTATGCCTGATACTTGTCTTCAAGTTCTTCTACTTTCTTTATATTGTTGAGTATTTCTTTCTTACGAGATTTTAGAACTTGTATTTGTCCACTCAAGTCTGTAATCTTTTGGTCTAACATATCAAGTTGATATACTTGGTTATCCAACTCAGTAGTATATTGGTCTACTTGGTCTTCAATCTTTTTATTAGATTCTATTGTTTCTTTTTGTATATAGTATTGACTTATCTTTGATTCAACAGAACTAATTCTTTCCTTTGAATTCTCAATTCTTTCTTCTAACAATTCGGAAGAGTTTCTTGATTTTTCAATTTCATTTCGTACACCCTCAAGTTCTATTATCTTAGATTCTAATTCGTCTTTCTTATTTCTAAAAATAGAAGACTTTACAAGTTGGTCATCTACACTATCAATTGACTTTACCAATTCACCAGCTCTTTCTCTATCTGATTGTAGTTTATCTTTTGTTTCAATTGCATCTAAGGTAAATGGATTACTCATACAATAAGAACATTCGGAATCATATTCCAAGTCACCTAATTTTTCTAATTTATCAAGTTTATTTCTAACTTCAATTTTTAGTTTATCAATTTCTACTTTTAGACCTGACTTATCTTCCTCAAGTTTTATTAGTTTTGCATAATTCTCATTAGTCTTTTCTTTGTTGTATATAAGAATTTGAGTTTGTAATTGTTTTTCTGTTGATGAAAGTAATGATAATGAACCTTGAAATTCAGTAACAGTATCGATTGATGTATCTACATACTCAACTAACTTCTGTTTTTCGTCTTTCAATGAATCTATATCTACAGCATTAGTATCTACTTTCTGTATATCTTTCATCAATGTTTTTATCTTAGTATCTATTTTATCTTTAGATACTTTTAGTTCTTCTCTCTCAGATTTTAACTCTTTCAAAGTTTTGTTGAATATTTTATAATCGTCTTTTATTCTATTTAGTTCTATTTCATAATCTGTCTGTTTAAAGTTTTTCAACAATACTCTTACATCTTGAGATTCCTCAGAAGCCTTGACATACAATTTATCAAAAATACTAATACCCATAAATTGTGCCAATAAGTCTTTTCTTTCTTTTTGAGTCTTATCAATAAAAACAGTAAAGTTATTTTGTAATGACATTGCAGTCAATACAAAGTCTTCATATGTACCAATAACTTTTCTAATATTTACATTTGTTGTTCTTCTTTGGTCTCCATTCAAACTAACTACTTCATCTGAATCATCGATAGTCCAAAAGTTTACATCCACTTTGACATGCCCTTTGTATCCAGTTTTAGCCGTTCTCTCAATAAAATAATCTTGACCATCAATCTCAAAATTTACCTTACAATGAAATGTATCTTTTCGTGTATTCAATACCGAATCCGCTTTGAATGCCTTTGATGATGTGTCAAATAAACAGAAAGATAAAGCATCTAATAATGAAGACTTACCACTTGCATTACTTGCAAACAATCCCACAATACCATTTAGTTTTGTAAAATCAACTTTGTTACCTTCTCCATAACTAAACATATTATCAAATTCAAATGTCTTCAATTTATAATTTACATTTCTTTGATATTGTTCTTCTGGTACTTGTGAGTTTATTTCCTCATTTATCTTCTTTACTCTCAACAAGGTTTCTTCGTCCATAGCATAGTTCTGTTCAAGATACTCTGAAATCAATGAGAACTGATAATCAGTATCACCAATATCACCAACCTCAATAGTTTGACCTCTTACCTTTTCAGTAGTTATACCACCAACTTTATTTATTGTGATTTCGTGTACACCATATTCGGAATGTATGTATGTGAGTGCCTTTTTCAAATCAGATGGAGTGGTATCAGACACTCTCAATCTCAATCTTGCTTTCTTTGGCATATCATCTACTTTTGGAACATTACCATTCTCAATATCCAATGTATAATAACCATAGTCATTTGGTATTTCTATGTATTTGGATTTTCTCTTTGGTACATCCCATAGTAAATATCCGTGACTCAATCCCTCTCCGTGATTCTGTTGTACCAATGAACCACAATAACCAATTGTTTTCTTTCGATTTAGAAATTGTCGTTTATGTATATCACCAAGTAATCCTAAATCATATCCTTTGAATTTAGATATTTTCACATCGGATGGTAAGTGATAACCCAAATCAGTTTTTGAACTATCTACAGTTCCGTGAAATAGTACTACTTTAGTATCACCCTCTACATCTTTAGCGAGTATAAAGTCTTTTTCATCATCCCAACAATCCCATACCACAAAAGATACATCAGCAACTTTATACACACCAGTATTTTTGAAATAATGTAAATTAGGATGTTGTAGATTATTTACTATTGGGGAAAGTACATCTAATCGAGAACGATTATTTAGATTACAATCGTGATTACCTGCAATTAAAATTGTAGGACATATGTCTGCCAGATTTACAAATAAGTCCGATAACATTTGTATCAACTCAGGACTCATATCGGTTTTTGAGTGAGCTATATCACCACCAATATAAACAACTGAATTGTCTTTATTTTTTCTTATTTCTTCATATGTCCTTTCAAATACTTCATTATACTCTTTATGTCTTTTCAGATTTCTAATTTGTATATCTGAAATATGATGTATATGTTTTAGTTTACGAAAAGGTACTTTTACTTTTTTATTTATCATATTGAATCCATTTTGAATTTTACTTCATCTATAAACTTTAGAGAAGATGAGTTCATTATTTTCCTTGTAATTTTTTCAAAACCAATTTCACTTGGGTCACCATTTTTCAATGGTACTATATTACATTCCACTCCATAGGATTTTAGTTTCTGTGTTAGTTTTACCAAATCTATAGTTGCATCACTATCTAATACTATTGTTATTTTACTAACACCATTTTCTATTATTTTCTTTAGTAATTTTCTTGGTATAGTTTTACCAAATAAAGGTATTGCATTTCTCTTGATTGCAATTGCATCAAATACACCCTCACATAATACAATTGGTAAATCCCAATTTATAAATAATTCAAATCCAATCACATCTTTGGATACAGGTGGATTTTTATATTTTAGTTTAGAATTATCAATGTCTCTACCTACAAAATAATTTAGTTTACCATCTGAATCATAACTTGGAATTATTATACGATTATCATACAATCCACCTTGACAAAATCCAATCCTATATCTCAGTACTTCTTCAGCCTCAACTCCCCTACTTTGTAGATATCGATAAATCTTATTACCTAAAATATTATCGATAAAGTTAGGCCAGATGGTTTTATATTCTTTTGGTAAAGTTAGTACTTCTTCGGTTTGTGGTTTTTCATCTGAATAGGTATAAAAATCATCATCAAGTATTTCGGATAACTCTTTATAATAACCTCTTGGTGAATTTAGTTTTTTTAGTAATTGGTAAAAGTTACGACCACCCTCATTACTAACCCAACAATGCCACTTCTGAGTAACTATGTTTATTTGTAATTTAGGTTTATGATGTGATACAAATGGTGACCAAAACATATATTCATTTTGTTTCTTTAGTGGTCTACCATTATTACCTATTACTTTATTTAGGAACGATAATAATAACTGATTCATTTATTTTTTTATAAGATTTACAAAATCCTCTAATTCTAAAACTGCGTATATTTTACTTCTATTTCTTTTAAATATCAAGCAAGGAGTGTAACCATTAGAATTTTCTTCAGCCTGTTCTAATGATTTCCATATATTTATAGATTCTTGATTTTTACATTCAAAGGAATAAGGGATTTCTCTACGAGCTGCAGGTGATAATTTTATATCTTCACCCGATTCACCCATTATTGCAGAACGGATGTCATCTTGTTCTAAACCCCTACTCTTGAAATTTTCATACAGAGTATCTCTTACTTTATTTTGTAATCTTCGTCCTTTAGATTTTCGACTTCTTGGTGTACTCATTTATCCTCGATATTGATTTGTTACTTTGATTTAAGATCTTAAGTTGCTAAGTGCTAAACTGCTAAGTTGCTAAATGCATTAAGCTTAAACAGTTAATTGGCAATTTTCAATCAGAGCGTAGTTATATTGTTCAGAACATAACCATTTCTTTCAAAGTAACAAATATTTGTATATATATAAGTAGTTTACTTTTTTAGAAAAGACTGATATTTCTTTAACTCATTTCGTGCAAATGACTCAGCCTTCTCTTCCCACTTGTTATCATCGTGTGGGTTCAATCCTCTATAAGCTGCCATAGTACCAGCTTGGTTGTACATTTTTAAAAACTTTCTTTTTCCGTGTCTTTGTGCCATTAGTGCGTGATGTATTTCGTGTAATACGGTCATCAAAAATTCTTTGACACTTGGATAACTTCTTCGTAATTGTATTTCGTCTGTCTCTACAACATAATCACCATAGTCTTTTGTGTTCACAAATACTACTTTAGATTTTAGTTTATATTTTTTTACGAATTGTTGGGCCACATCAAGGTAGTCAATTCTTTCCATTATTCTTTTAGTCATCTTTTAGTGTCTCACTTGCATATGTGGTAAGTACATCAGGTAACCAAGCGTGTATAAATAATGCTCCACTTAGTTTTATTGCACGATACCAATGTTCCCAATATCCCATTTTAGATTCTTTTAGATGTTTAGTCATCTGCGTGTTCTAATAACTTGTTATCATTCTCTTGGTTGTTGAACCAAAAGTCAATTACTTTTGCAAATGAACCAACAAATCCACCTAACATCAATAGTAAGATTTCTTTCCAACCCTCAGTAACATCCTTACCTTGAGCCATAAAGAAAATCATAAGTGCTAATATAAAGGAAAACAATCCCACAACAGCAATACTCACATACCATTTCCGTGATTGTCTGTATTCCATTATCTCTACTAATTTAGTATTGATAAAATGTTTTTGATTTAGACGAGGGTCTTTGGTCATCATATTTTTAACTTCCATCGTACTCCTTTATATGTAGTATAAGTCTATCTTTACCTTGATGTAATCTATGAAATGTATTTTTCTTTATTTCAAATACATCTCCAATTTTTAAATCTATTGGTAGTTCATTATCCATTTGAAATTTCCAACCCTTACCTTTTACTACCGAAACTTTTCTATCCGTTTTGTCTCTATGCCAAACCAATTCAGATTCATTTACATTTGGTTCAAACATTCGTATAAATCCATTTGATGTTGGATATTCTTTATACGGACTTACCACCATTGTCCCCCACCACTCAATCCAAGTGATTTTGCATATCGTGGTAACCTACAAGCCCAATATCCAGCTTTTGTTTTGTCCTTTTTTTGTTCACAATTATGTCTGTCTTTGAATGCCTTTTTAGCTTTTGGGTCTTTGAGTTTTACTGATAAAGAACCACCACCTCCAGATGCACCAAAACTTACTTTTCTAACATTACCACTCTTTGGGTCTTTTACATAAACTTTGAATTTTTTACCACTTGATTGTCTCATTGGTTTTGAGAGTTTTACTTTACGACCTTGATATTCAGCTTCTTTCATAGGAATATCTAATGGTACTCTTTTACCCTCGTAGATACCAACCTTACCTAAATCAGTTTTTAGTAACTCTTCATCAAACCAATGTAGATTTTCTAACTTACCTTTTTTATAAATTTTTCTTGACTCGTTGAAAAATCTGAAGTAATTTTCACTATACATTCTGTATATATTATCGTGAAATGGAATTTTATTTTCTAAATGATATTTTATTCCTTCATTTACAGATTCAAATTGTTTCATAAGTTTCTTAACTTTTTTATTACCTTGTAAATCTCTCCATATATCTGGTTTATATTTTCTCATATAAACTAAGTAATCGTATTGTTGTTTATCGGTCATCTTTTGTTCACTTACTGATTTTGACATAGTTTTCTCACCTCGCTGTCTTGCTTTTCTACCATCACAATGTGCCTTCTGACTAAATCCTTTTGGATTGGAACAACTAATTTTCTTTTTATATTTTTTACTCCATTGATTTTCATCAACTCTTTCATAGACACTAACATACATACAATCACATCCAGTTTTCTCTACGACTATATGTTCATACTTACTAGCCTTTACAGCCTTTTCTTGGTTTCTTGCAGCCTTTTTGGTATCGTGTGTACCTAATCTTTTCCCACCTTTCTTTGGGTAGAGTACATATTTGTTACCAACTTTTTTTATTACTTCATACATTACTTTTTGGCCTTTGTTTTTACCATTATCGGTTTCTTACCTTGACCTCTTGATTGAGAACCACCTCTACCAGCTTTATTTTGTGCCGCTCTCTTCCGTCTTGTTGCACTTGCCTTTTGTTTTTTCGTCATACTTGCAGCTTTTTTAGCAGGTACACATTTTGCATATCCTCGTTTCTTACCACTTGTTCCACAAGGTGGATGTTTACCACTCTTATCTTTCTTACCAATGTTTACCCATTTGTCTTTGAACCATTTTCTCAAATCTTCATTTGTTAGTTCACCACAATGAATACATATATTATCTTTTATTATTTCAAGAGCTAATTTAGTTTTTTTGTTCATTAGAATACATCCTCGGCTAATACATCATCAATGGCACCTTTTATATCTTTATTGTCAATATCCAACTCACCATCCATATCAGCCTTCCAAGTCTCTTTCTTAGAACCATCGTAAAATAAAGCTAATGATGGAAAGTTTCTGAATCGAAGTTTCTTGACAACCTTTGGTGCGTCCTCACTTTTTACAGTAACTATTTCACAATCTTGATATCCTTTGACTCCTTTTAGGATGTCTTTATCAAACTCTTGTTCTTGCCATTCCGCTGTCACTACCACTACGACCATTCCACCATTTATTGTTTCTTTGAAATTCTTATCATTTACTTGACCTAAAGTAACAGAAAGAAGTAGTAACAATCCTAATAAGTATCTCATAAATAACTCCTATTTATCTTTCTTTTTAGCAACTTCAACTCTAAGGTTGGATACTAACTTTTCTAAATCTTCTATTTTTTCTTCAAACTCCTCAATGTATTCATATACTTCGTCCATATCTTTTTGAAGACCACCGACCTGTGTTTTATATTGTTCGTATGAACGAGGCCAGTTATGACCATCTGGTTTGGATGGATACTCATCACCAAATATAGATTCGATGGATGGTGGTTCTGGTAAATTTTTAGCTTCTTCTATTTCTTGTAACAACATATAGTATCCACCGATACCACTTGCCAATAAAGCAACTAAAGCTCCTAATGTTTGTAAAGACATAGTGAACTTTGTACCCATAATCTTTTCTTCGGATACTTCTATTGGTTCTTCTTCCTTTGGTTCTTCTACAACAGGTTGTGGTGTAGGTTCTACAACAGGTTGTTGTATTGGTTCTTTATGAATCTCCTCGTGTTTCTCTTCGTGTTGTTTAGTATCTGTTGAAGAGTTCATCAAGGCATCTGTAATGTCATCAAATGAGCAAAAACCCATATCTACAAGAATTTCACCAATAGTCCCTTTACGACCTTTGACTTGTTCTTGTAAGGCTTTACTCAATTGTCTCTTTGTGATGATATCAGCATCACATAACAATTGTCCTAATTTGACACCATCACTCACTAATAAACTCCTTGATAAAAAGTAGCCTCAGGATCTGTACCTACTTCTAAGTTCTCGAAAATAATTATACCGTGTTGCATTTCATTTCTGTAAGGATTGAAGAAGTAACCATCTACC
>Ga0163111_10000113_pt1 | contig 45897 bp, 17 predicted proteins | sample CRUFie1St18metaG_FD_109645 | JGI IMG/M metagenome (GOLD analysis project Ga0163111, IMG submission 109645) | Marine microbial communities from the Costa Rica Dome - CRUD Field 142mm St18 metaG | ecosystem: Environmental > Aquatic > Marine > Oceanic > Photic zone | place: Costa Rica: the Eastern...
AGCCTATTGATATTCATTCGATTGAAAAGACAATCCGAGAGGAAATGGAAGATATTGAGGAGCGTTTTAGTAAATGGGATGCGGAGGATGCAGAGAGTCGGTTTGAACGTTCGGTTAAACGTTTTGCGGAATTTATGGAGAAGTTGGTGATGGGGGTTTTACGGGTACTATTTATCATATTTAAGGTTGTATTTTCGATAATTGCGGTCATTATGGTTATGGCATTCTCGATGGCGTTGTTTGCTTTGGTTGTTGGGTGGGTTGTATCTGCTCCTTTTATTCGGGACTTCTTTATTGCAGATGCTAGTGTGTTGGGAGTTGGTGGAGTTTCATTGATCTTGTTTATTGCCCTACCTATATTGTCTATTTTATATTTCTTGGTTGTGAATCGGGGGAATGCTCGTGTTAGTAAACCTCGATGGACGATGATTGGGAGTATGGTTTGGGTAGCGAGTATTATCGCATTGTTCTGGGTTGGTAGTAAGGTTGCGAAGGAGTTCCAGTATGAGGCCAATGTGTCTAAGAAACAAGAGTTGAAGGGAGACTTAGGAGATGTATTATATATTGATGCTAAGACTCGTGAAGATGGAGATTACGCGCGTATTGGGGGATTACTTCATTTGAATGGGGTGACATTTGAGGAGGGGTTGATGGAAGTTGGGGGCGTTTCTATGGAGATTGTCCCAACAGACGGGACGGAGTTTGAACTAGAGAAGAAGGTGTATGCCCGTGGTCGGACGTATGAGGAAGCAAACCATAAGGCTGAAGGGATTGTGTATGATTGGGATAGTGTGAATGATAGTTCTGTGGTATTTGGCGACTACTTTGGGGTAAGCCGCAAGGATAAGTGGCGAGCTCAGAAAATTAAGATGTTGTTGAAAGTTCCTAAGGGGAAATCAGTTCGTTTGAATAAAGAGTTTCGTAAGCGAGTACCTACTTATTTCAATCGGGATGGTTCGGATTATCGTGCATGGTCTACGGATTTGTGGACAATGACTGATGAGGGTTTGGTGAGATATGAGGATGTACACCCAGAAGCAAAGGTTGTAGAATCCGTGGAGGGAGAACAACAAGGATTTACGGTTTATGTTAAAAAACCTGATAATTGGGGAACACCTTATGTGTATTATTGGGATTTGCTTCCTGCTAGTACGCCTATGACTACGGTCAATTGGCCAGGTGTTGAGATGAAGCATGAGGGCGATGGTTGGTACTCCTTCTATTTCAAAGGGGCAGATAAGGCGAATTTGATCTTTAGTAATGAAGGGAGAGAGCAATCAGAGGATTTATCGCGGGAGAAGGATGGTTGGTATATGATTGAGCAAGAAGAATGGGAAGATCATGATCCTTCGCCATTGGCAGGCAAGAAAGCGTATTATCAGGCTCCCCTTCGGTTTATTTGATAAGTCGTTGGCTGGAGAATTCAATAACGTGATTGGCAGTTGCATCCTAGGATGTAACTGCTTTTTTGTTTGAAAGCAGGAATAAGTTGGGGATTTGGGCGATATTTGTGGAGGTATTATGGATTGGTTAATCGTTATTGGGTTATGAAGTATTTTGCTGTTTTATGGGTCTGTATTTTGGGCGGTTTATTATTAGAGGGAGAACCGTTGAACTCAGAGATGTTTGTGAGAGGGGAGTATATGCGTTATAAGGTTCATTATGGTTTTATGAATGCTGGGTATGTGCATTTGGAGGTTGGGAAAGACTTGGTTAAGCGTTATGGGCGGGATTGTTTTTATGTACGGGGTAGGGGAGAGTCTAATGGGGTATTTGGGCGGTTCTTTAGGGTGGAGGATACCTATGAGAGCTTTGTAGATGCAGAGACCTTATTGCCCGTGCAATTTAATCGGGATATTAGAGAGGGGAATTTTGAGCATTATTCGGAGACTTGGTTCAATCGAGAACAGGGACGGGCTTGGTTCTTGGATGAGAAGGGATTGACGACGCGCTATTTGGTGCCTGATGGGATTCATGATGTGCTTTCGGCTCACTATCATTTGAGAGGGGTAGATTTTGATATGCTAGGAGAAGGGGAGGAAATTCCCTTACAATATTTTATGGATAGGAAGGTGATTGACTTGAAGGTACAATATGGGGGGAAAGAGGTTATTAGGGTTGGGCGGACGTATTATGATGGGATTCGCTTGGAGCTGGCATTGGATAAAGCTAAGGTTGTCAAGGGAGAAGGGAAGGTTACTGCATGGTTCTCGGATGATGGGAATAGAATCCCCTTACGAATTCGTTCTGAATTGAAAGTGGGATCTATTAAGGCGGACTTGGTTGAGGCTCAGGGATTGCGTTATCCTTTCTCGGCTAAGAAGGAGGCCAACTAGGTGTATGTTGGGGCGGTTTTATTTTAATTGAGATAGGATTTTTTGTGCTTGTGGTGCGTAATATCCTTGTTCGTCTTTGATTTGGGTGAACATTCTGACTGCATTAGGTTTGTCTTCTGCCTTTAGGTATGTGAGGGCTGTATACCATTGTGCTTCTTCTGCATAGGCAGAGTCCTTGGATACCTTTTGGAAGCTAGTGATTGCCTCTTGGGGTTTATTTTGTCCTAGTTGGCAGTTACCTAAATATAGGTAAAGCCTAGAGGTTTGGGTGAAGGATGAGTCTTGTGAGAGTGCTAATAGTAGCTCCTCTGCTTGTTTATAGTCCTTCTGGTTGTATACTTCTACAAATGATTCCCATTGTGATTGGGTGTCAGACATGGTAGAAGAGAGTTCTCGGGGGGTGTAGTATTGCTCATATAATTCGGGCATTGTGGCCACACCTCGGAGGAGCATGTATAATCCGATGATGAGTGCGAAAATGGGCAGGGCTGCTACGCCTACGTACCGCCATCTTCTTTTCGTTTGTTCAGATTTCCATTGATCGAACTCTTTGTTAAAGGTATTGTAGAGTTGTGCCTTTCCTGCTGTTCGGGTAGCATATTCTAGGCGTAGGCATTGATCTACCTGTCGGGCGAACTCTTGGTCGTCCTGATACTGTTGTTCAAAATTCTGTTTCTCCTCTTCAGTTAGTTGCTGCGCAAGGTACTGAAGAGCTAAGGTAATGACTCTTTCGTTCTCCATAGCTTTTCCTTTCTTCCTTCTTTTGGGTGTTAATATCCTACTAACTGTCTCAGCTTTTTTCTACATCTGTAGAGTTGCTGAGATGCAGTATGTGCGTCTTTATAGCTGAGTAATTTGGCTATGGCAGTTGCATCGTGACCGAGGGATACGAATGCCAGCATTTGTTGGCATTTCTCGCTCAGTTTCTTCATATATTGTTGTACGCGTACCAGTTCCTCTTTTGCAAAAGCTTTTCTGAGGAAATTCAGAGAATCATCTTCTGCTTCAGGGAACGTATTAGACCACTCTACTTGTATAGTCTGGTTTTTTTGAATTGTATCAACACATTTTCTCCAAAAAATTCTAGAAATATAGGTTTCTAGTTTGGATTCTCCTCTATATGAGCCTTTTACAATATTTATGATGGTGGCAAATATTGCATCATTATATGCTTGTTGGGCTTCTTCTTCAGATACTTTGTGTTTTCGTTGTCCAATTCTAATGAGCTTAATGTATTTTCTATATAGGCTTTTCTCCGCACGTATTCGGTGGAGGCCTCCTGCTAAGAGGTCATCTATTATACTTTGGTCTGTGGGCGTTCGTCTGCGGAACATATTGGCTTTGAATCAATGGTGGGTTAACCCTACTGTTTATGGTTGGGCTGAGGTGACTGCGATTGTGGCTAAGGGCAAGTACTCAGTACGTAGATAGTATATATTGGGGGTGAATAAAAATTTTTTTGATTTTTTTGATCAATTATGGTGATAGGATCTGAGAATTGGAGACTGTACGGGTGTATTATATGAATGAATGAAGTGGTTTAAGGTTTCTTGAGAAGTTGATGAATGAGCGTCTTGGTAGCGGCTGGAAAGTGCTATACTCGCCCAGTTTTAATTGATGTATCGAATCTAAAGAGCAATGTTCGAAAACTAGCATTCCATGCGTTGAGTCTATCTACAACGAATTTGAAGGATAACATTTAGTATTTCCCAAAGAGGTTTCTAACTCTCTGGGGCACGATGGCCGATGCTTAAATATTGGACTAATGCGGTACTGAGATGATTAATGGTGTTTCCCGTTCAGTTTCCAGCTTTTCTTGTGTCGATTAAAAACCTTAAAACTACTCTGATAAGGAATGATCATACACCTTTTAATTTTAATCTTATGAGAAGAATCGTATTATCTTTTGGCCTCATTATTTTCATGCTGATGAGTCAGCATATGGTAGCCCAATCGTTGATTGGAAGTACAATTGTAGGAGAATCTCCGAATGACTTTGCAGTGAAGATGGCACTTTCTGCCAATGGAGAAAGAATGGTGATAGGAGGGGAAGGCAATGATGACGGGGGGAATAATGCAGGCCATGTACGTGTATACGAATGGAACGGAACGGCATGGACTCAAATGGGAAGCGATATTGATGGAACAGGAGTAAATGACAGTTTTGGATACGATGTATCAATGTCTTCTTCGGGAGATCGAATTGCTGTAGCGGGTCCTTATAGCTCGGTAGCGGCATACATTCGTGTGTATGAGTGGAATGGTACAGACTGGGTGCAATTGGGTACAGACATTAACGAAGAAGCATCTGCGGATAATTTGAGTGCGGTAGGAATCTCTGGAGATGGAAACCGATTGATAGCAGGAGCTTCGTTTAATGATGGTAATGGTACTTCGGCAGGACATGCGCGAATCTTTGAATATAATGGAACCGATTGGGTACAGTTAGGAGCCGATATCGATGGGCAGGCTGCAGGGGATCGAGCAGGTGAAGGGGTCTCTATCTCAAGCGATGGAAGCATTGTAGCAGTAGGAGCGCCATACAATGACAATGGAGGCCTCTTTGCAGGAAGTGTACGTGTATTTCAATATGATGGAAGTAGTTGGGTACAATTGGGGAACGATATCAACGCAACAACTGCTGCATCTGATTTCTTCGCCGCAGGTGAAAAAGCTGTCTCTCTTTCTGGATCGGGTATGCGGCTGGCATATGGGTGCTATACTAATGATAATGCGACGGGTGTGGATGCAGGAACGGTCAGAGTCTATGAATACAATGGAACCGATTGGATACAGTTAGGAACCGACATTCTAGGAGAAGCAGCAGGGGATTTCTTTGGGATTGGAGTGAGACTGTCTAGTAGTGGAAATGTAGTAGTAGGAACAGCTTCTGGTAACAATGGAGGAGGAGCAAATGCTGGGCATGCCCGCGTATTTCGGTATAATGGTTCCGATTGGGTACAATTTGGGCAAAATATTGAAGGGGCAGCAGGAGACCAAATGCTCTATGCATCTAGCTCTGCCAATGGAGACATTGTAGCAGTAGGAAGACGAAGCTCGAATGTAGCGGGAGAAGTAGATGTTTATCAACTTCCTTCCGTATTGGTCTGTGACAGCCTTACCTTTTGCTCCATTGATAATTTAGGGGATGTGGACCTCACAGGAATTAGTACGGGGGATGTATTGATGTGGAATGGAAGTGGATTTACAGCAGGTACGATAAGCCAAGCGGCACAAATTTGGAATAGCAATGGAAATGACATCTATTATGATGCGGGTTATGTAGGATTGGGAACCTCTACGCCGTCTGCACAACTAGAAATCAGTAATCCTAACCTAGGTAGCGACCCCGCTGTATCTATTAGTGGAACCGATGCATTAGCCCCCGATGGATACAGCCTGCTTATCCAAGGCCATCCCTCTGGAGCGGTTACTACCGAGCATGTCCAATTGACGACAGGAAAAGCGGCTAGTCGTATGACCCTTAAATGTGCCGATGTCGCTGATTTCGCGCCTCGTCTTCAGGTGATTGGTCCCGATGACCCAGGATCAGCAGGATGGGCGGTATTTGATTACGGATCTTATCTCCAAAACCTTACAAGCGCAGCTTTCAAAATGCGTCATATGAGTCCGAGCGGACCTATAGACATGCTACATGCCGACGGTCGTAATGGGCTATACCTTGCCCCCAACCAAGGAAATGTAGGGATTGGTACCAATGCTCCTGATGCTAAATTGGAGGTGACCAATGGAGCCGTATTGTTCTCGGGTACTACAGGAAGTACTCCCATATCAGGAACGGGTAGCCGTATGATGTGGACGCCCGACAAATCGGCTTTCAGAGCGGGATTTGTGAATGGAGGTCAATGGGACGCTGCCAATATCGGGGATTACTCAGCTGCTTTTGGGCATTCAACTGAAGCAACAGGTACGGCTTCTACTGCTATGGGAATTTCTACGCAAAGCTCTTATGGAGCCTTGGCAATTGGGCGATACAATGACGATGGAGGAAGTAATTCGGCTTGGAATGGAACTGACTATGTATTTACGATTGGAGATGGAACAGGGATAGGAAACCGTTCAAATGCCATGTATGTGCAGAAGAATGGAAATGCGTGGATTCAAGGTACGCTTAGCCAGTCTTCTGATGCTCGTCTTAAGAAAGACATCACTCAGATAGAAAATGCAATGGCCTCGATCGAGCAAATCAATGGAGTGCGTTACCTTTGGAAGAATGAAGAACAAATGGGGAATGATATCCAGATTGGCTTTATTGCGCAAGAACTAGAGGAAGTATATCCTGAGTTGGTAACCGAAGTAGAAGGCCATAAGGCTGTGAACTATATTGGGCTAATCCCTGTATTGCTAGAAGCAATGAAGGAGCAAAATGAAGTTATCGCTGATTTGCGTGCAGAGCTTGATGCGTTGAAAGGAGAGACGGTTCCTGCTTCGAATACCAAAGCTGTTCCTAGTACGAATGGCGAAGGCGCAAGCTTGTTCCAAAATCAACCTAATCCTTTTCATATCGAAACGGAATTACCCTACTTCCTTCCAGAAGGAGTAGAAGACGCATTTATTCTTGTGCAAGAAATCGCTACAGGAAAATCCATTGGATATTATCCAATCACAGAAACGGGTAATGGCAAGGTTCGTTTCCAAACCGATAGCCTTCCTGCAGGTGTATATCTTTATTCGCTCTATGTGGAGAATGAAAAAGTGGATAGTAAGCGAATGGTATTGATGAACTAAGTCTTATCCTTTTTAGGATATATTTTTATCATGGCTGTAAACTGAGATGATTGATGATACTTTCCACTCAGTTTACAGCTTTTGTTGTCCTTTATAGGAAATCTTAGGCCGTTTCGGTGTCTTTTGGTTATGAGAAAGAGAAAAAAATAAAAAAAAGTGAAAAAAGATGGTGATAGGTAAGAGAAAAGACAGACTATAGAAGTGTAAGTTAAATTGATTGTCTGTTATATAAACTATTAAATTAACAATATCATGGCTTTTGTTATTCAAAGCAATATGCCCAAGGGGCAAGATGGAAGAGGTATGTCTTTACGTAAGGTCGGAACAGGTTTTTCAGCTGTGAATACCTTTATTTTGGCAAAAGAGGTTACTCATTCTTATAGCTTTATGAGTGGATGTACAATGGGGTGTGTGGGAGCTTTGATGGCTTTGCTTTGTGTGGTGATGATGTTCGGCTGTGGTATTTTTGTGTTGAATTCTGGTCTTAGTGCCTTCTGTAGCATCTGTTTTGTCTGTATGGGAGGGCTTTTAGGGGCTTATATGGGGAATTTGAGTGGGAGACGAGAGGTTGAGGGATTGGTGAAGCGATTTTTGGTAAGAAGATAGATTTGATGGTTTATGTGTAGAAAAGATGTGTTGGCGTATTACTAATCGTTTTATTTGATCGTAGCCTTTTCCATTTCTTAGTATTGTATCTTTCGGTTTTATTGTACTATATTTTTCGATGTTTTCACATTACTGTGGAAGACATACCATTTACGTATACCCTTATCTATTTAATTGATTAAAGATTATGCAAACCTTTTTTTGTCGTTTACTGTGCTTATTTGTTGTTTTTTGTTGCTTGGGTGATATGGCTTTAGGACAGGCTTTAAGTATCACCACTCCTGATCCTGTTAATAATAAGAATCGGAAGCATTTCTCCATCAACTTTAGTGTTGCGGCTGCTGGCTATACGGGCGATTTCCTGATTACAGAGCCTTTCCAATCGGGTTATGGATATAAGATATTTGTGACCTATGGAGATGGAACTTTCGAGATGTTTAAAACAAGTAGTGTAAGTGCTACATCTCCTGTTTTTGAGTTTTTTCATGATTACTGTTGTAGTAGTTCGAATGGGTTTCCTGTGGAGGTGGAGCTTACGAAAATTTATACGCGGGATGATGAAGTTTTGCGGGTAGCGAATGGTACTGTTACGGGAACCCTTGACTTGGTGCCGAGTGTGAATCCGAGTCCGTTTCCTGCTGTTGATGGGGAGTTTTTTGTTCGGTTTGATGTAAATCGGACGCCTGTGCCTGGTTATCCGTTTACGGTTATGGTTACGACGATTGATACTTTCACGGATGCTGTTACGGGGATTCGATTGGGGTATGATTCGGATAATTTGAAGTTTATTGATTCGACTTTGTATTATGGGGAGGTGTTTTCTCAGCCTAGTGCCGATGAATTGTTGGTGTTGTTTAATGGGAGTATGTCTACGCCAGTGAACCATAATCGGAATTTGTTTTTCACCTTTGAGGTGTTGAAGGAAGCAGAGTTGGGGAACGCATTGTCCTTTGACCTTACTTTTGAGCATGATAGTCTATCTGCTGAATCTGTGGAGGAGATTGCACGGGTTTCGCATTCGTTTGATCCGAATTATAAGATTGCGAATATTGATACGATTGTCCATAATCAATGTGAGATATTGGAGTATGTGATTCACTTTGAGAATATAGGGCCTGCTCCCACTAATACGATTGTTGTATCGGATGTATTTGATGATTTTTTGCGGTTTGATGATGCCTGTGCGGGGCAGAGTTTGACGATGGATGTGGTATTGGGGGGGAAGAAGGTGTTTGAGGTGGGGTCGCAACCGAGTGGTTATATGGGGAATTTGTATATGGAGGAGGTTGACTGTTCGGCGAAGCAGTTGACGTGGGATTTAGATCCTGGGGAGATTCGAGGACAGGAGGAAGTAGGGTATGGTCGGGATTTTCGGGAGATGGATACGTGGGGAGAGATTCGGATGAAGATACGAACGGATTGTTCATTGGCTTATGGAGATGTGATTCCGAATGTAAGTACTATTCAATTTGATAATAACTTTACGCTGACGACTGATACCTCTCGGGTGTTGAAGTTTTGTTGTCAAGGGTTTGTTCCTAATTCAGCAATGACTTCTATTTTCCCTAGCCTTTACTTTACGTTTCCTGGCACATTTGATCCTAATACCCTTCAATTTATTGAAGCGACTTATCCTGGAGACTCTTCTGTTATTGGTGTTGTTCCTGGGACTGGACTTATAACGTATCAAGATGGAACCGTGAGTAGCCATCTTGATATATTGACTGTGGCAGGTTGCGATGATCTGGGGAATTGTGATACGATAGAAATTACTGTTTGTGTAGGTGATTATACGCATGTATGTGATCTTTCGCCTTGTGTACCAGAGAGTTGTAGTTTGGGTGTTGGGGTTGATGAGTATTGGGAAGATGTGGAAGCGATTGGAGTATTGGCTTATCCGAACCCGATGGGTGATATCCTTCATGTGGCTTATGGAGATGCTTTGGTGGAGGTTCGGCGGATGGCATTGTATGATATACAGGGACGTTTGGTGCGTGAGATAGCGGTAGATCGTTCGGGGGAGGCTGAGGTATATGTGGGAGATCTTGAGGGAGGTATTTATTTGTTGCGGGTTAATGATTCGATTGGCTATCGCTTGGTGAGGCATTAGACAATAGATATGAGGGGATTGATTTTGGATGTGAGATATGAGTGTTTATTGGATGAATTTGTGTATGGAGTTTAGGGAATGTCATTTATATTTGTGCAACCTTTTATTTAAGATTAGTATAACTTTTTTTATGAAAAATTTCTTTATTACACTGTCCATTGCCCTAGTTTTGTTGGCGGGTAATATTACTAACACAAGCCTTTTCGCACAGGAGTTATCCATTGTGACTCCAGATCCTAATGACAAGAATCGGAAGGAGTTTCGGATAGATTTTTCTACTGCAGCTCTTGGTTATGTAGGAGACTTTTTTATTACAACCCCTTTTCAGGCGGCTGCAGGTTATAAGGTTTTCGTGACCTATGGAGATGGTATCTTTGATATGTTTATGGTTTCGGATGCTGATGTTACGCCTCAGACTCCTATTTTTAAGTTTGAGCATAACTATTGTTGTCGGAATGTGAATGGATTTCCTGTTGAGGTACAGATTACGAAGATTTATACGCGGGATGATGAGGTCTTGCGGATTGCGAATGATGTTGTTCATGGTACGGATGATATGGTTCCGCCTGCTGATCCCGCTCCTTTTCCTGCGATTGCGGATGGGAATTTATTGCGGTTTGATATCAATCGTAACCCTGTGCCTGGGTTTGAGTTTACAGCGATCTTGACCTATTTTGATACGTGTACGATTACCCCGACATCAATTACGATGACTTATGATCAGAGTGTGTTGACGCTGGTGGATACTTTGTACTATTATGATGAAACCATTCAGGAGTTGGCTCCTGGAGAGATTAAGCTGGATTATAATACTACGGTTCCTATTTCGGCTTTGCCTCATCCTCGTAATGTATTCTTCACCTTTGCTGTTTCGGAGGGGGCTAAGGCAGGGATTGATTTGCCCTTCACCTTTAACTTCTTGAATGACTGTGTGGAGCAGGATGTCTCGGAGGAGGCTGTGAGGACGTTGGATTCATTTGATCCGAATTATAAGATTGCGAATGTTGATACGATATCGAGCAATCAGTGTCAGGTGATTGAATATATCATTCATTTCCAGAATATAGGGGAGGATTCGACGGAGGAGATTACGATCATTGACCAGTTTGATGAGCTGTTGAATACGAATGATGCTTGTAGTGGTACGGCATTGACGACAGGTGTTTATATGGCTGGGGATAGTATTCCGAATGTGAATGAGCTTCCTGCGGGTTATATGGGGAGTACATATAGCGAAATGATGCAATGTGATAATGGAACGATGGAATGGGTGTTGGATCCTGGTCGTTTGCGGGGTACGGAGGAAGAAGGCTATGGTAGGGAGTTTCGGGAGTTGGATACGTGGGGAGAGATCGTGTTTGAGATTAGTACTACCTGTGATTTCGAGTATGGAGCTGTGTTGGAGAATGAGGCGACGATTATATTCGACAATAATTTGGAGATTGTGACGGATACTTCGCGGATTGTGAAGTTCTGTTGTCAGGAGCATACGCCTAATTTTAGTTCGGCGATTATTGATACGGAGCCTTATTTTGACTTGCCAGACTTGTTTGATCCTGCATCTGTGGTTGTGTTGGATGCTACTTATGGATTGGCGGGGGATTCGGCGGGTATTTCTGTGAATCCTTCTACTGGGGAGATTATTTATGAGGATAATAGTGTGAGTAACCATATTGATGTATTGACGGTTGTTGGTTGTGATACGACTGGGGTTTGTGATACGGTTGAGATTCCGCTTTGTGTGGGAGTGAACCTGTATCCGTGTGATACGCTGCCTTGTGATCCGACTGCATGTAGTTTGAGTGTGGGTGTTGAGGATGTGTTGACGGAGAGTGATATTCCGCAGATATTGGTTTATCCGAATCCGATGGGAGACCGCTTGCACTTGGATTATGGGAAGTATGTGGAAGATGTGTATCGATTGGCGTTGTATGACTTGCAAGGTCGATTGTTGAAAGAGATTGATGTGAATCGGTCTGGTGAGAGTGTGATTGAGGTCGGTCATTTGGTGAAGGGGATGTATGTGTTGCGGATTAATGACCGTTGGGGGAAGAAGTTGATTAAGTAATTTTATGTATGATATTTAGCCCCGTGATGTTTTCACGGGGCTATGTTTTTTATTGAATAATCGGATTTGGGGATGTGTATAGGTTGGGGTAGTAGAAATGGTGGTATTTTGTATTTTTGTGCGTCAGTAGTATTGTAAAATATTGGGTTATGATCTCTTTCGTACGTTATCGGTTATTGATTTTAGTGTGGTTGTGCTGCTTGGGTTTTGTTGGGATGGGTGTGGGGTATGGGCAAGCAATGGATGCCGCGATTTATTCGGCTATGGATGCTATTGGGGATGATGATTGTGTGGGATATCAGGTGGAGGTTGCATTGATGTATGCATCGTCCAAGGAGGATTCCTGCATTGTCTATTATGAGATAGGCAATCATTATCGGAAGCGAACGGATAATGCGGCTTTTGCGAGTTGGTATTTAGAGGAGGCGATAGGATTGGGGTTGGAGGATATGCGTAGTGCAAAGGCGAACCTTTCGAAGGCGTTGTTGTATTATGGAGAGGGGGATTATCCTGCATCTGAGGGGTATTATGAGCGGGCTGCACAATTGTTTGAGCAGCAGGAAGGTAGTGGGATTTTTATTGCGATTTGCTATTTGAACTTGGGACGTATTTATGCGCGTTATGGAGATTATGAGCGCGCGATTGAATATTATGGGGCGGCTGCGCGTCAGTCGGACTTGGGTTTTATTCAGGCGAAGACGCAGGTTAATACGCTGATTGAGTCGGGGACGGCTTATAGCTATTTGGGGGAGTATGAGAAAGCGGTTTCCTATTATAATGAGGTGTTGGGGGTAGAGGGATTGCGGCTGGAGGATAGGGGAATTGTGTATAATAATATGGCGGATACGTATTTGATGGAGGGGAAGTTTGTGTTGGCGTTGTCGCATTCATTGGATGCGATTGGGGCGTTTCAGCGGATGTATTCGGAGGCGATAGAAGGATTGAAGGAGGGGGGGAATCCTGCGGATACGTTGTTTGCGGAGTTGAGATTGGCGGAGGCGCATAAGACTTTGGGGCGGGTGTATTTGGCGGAAGACAGCTTACGGAATGCATTGCTCCATTATGAGCAAGCTTGGCGGTTGATGCAGCGTAACTATGAGAATACGGGTCGGCGTGAGGTGGCTAAGATTGCGTTGGAGTTGGGGAATGCGAAGCGGTTGGAGGGAGATTATGAGGGGGCGATTGGGCATTTTGTGGAGGCCTTGAAGTGTGTGGTTCCATTGGAGGAGAAGGAGGGTGTTTGGGATGCGCCGAAGGAGTCGTACTATGCGGAGAATGTGATTGTGGAGGGGTGGAGAGGATTGGCGTTTACGTATCATGATTGGGCGAAGGATGTGAAGGTGGGGAAGGTTGAGGAGAGCAGTTTGGGGGTGAAGGCATTGTATGGGCGTTCGATGCAGTATTATGATAAGGCGTTGGATATGGCGGACTTTCTGCGTTTGGGTTTTCGGTATGAATCCTCGAAATATGTGGTCGGGGCTACGTATCAGAAGATGAATGAGCGTGTGATTGAATTGGCGCATTCGCTGTATGAAGAGACGGGGGAGGAGCAGTGGTTGGAGCGGGCGTTTACGTTCTCGGAGAAGAGTAAAGCATTGGTGTTGTTGGAGTCTATTAAGGAGTTTGCTGCGCGGAATTCGGTGGGGATTCCTGATAGTTTGTTGGAAGAAGAGAAGCGGTTGCGGCAGGAGATGGACTTTTATGAAGAGCGGGTGTTGGAGGCGAGTCGGTTGGGAGAAGAAGATAGTGTGAAGTTGGAAGGGTGGAGACAGAAGATGTTTGGTTTGCGGGAATCTTATACGCGGTTGTTGGAGCGGTTGGAGTCGGAGTTTCCTGCGTATCACCAATTAAAATATAATTTGTCGTTGAGTTCGGTGGCAGATGTGAAGGCCTATTTGCCCAAGAAAAGCGGATTGGTTTCGTACTTTTTGGGCGAAGAGAAGGGGTATGTATTTTTGGTTACACGGGAAGGAGTGAAAGTAGAAACCTTGGCTATTGATTCCGTATTGTTTGGAGAGATTCGTTCGGCAAGGGCGTATTTAGAGGAAGTGGGAGAAGATAAGGGGGCGTTTGAGGAGACTGCGAAGAGATTGTATGATCGATTGTTGAAGCCTGTATTGGCGGATGTGTCGTTGAATCGATTGGTTATTGTGCCCGATCGAGAGTTGGGGTATTTGCCCTTCGAAGTATTGATTCAGAGCGATTCGAAGGAGGGGGGGATGCCTGACTATTTGTTGGGGGATTATGATGTGAGTTATGGGTATTCGGCGAGCATGTTGATTCAGAAGCCCTTGCGCGCTAGGGTAGGGGGATTGACGTCTTATGGGGGCTTTGCGATTCCTGTGAGTGGAGGGGATAATGTGGGATTGGTGGAGAAGTTGGCCGGTCGATTTGGGGGCTCCTTTGATCCATTGGCCAAGAAAGATGCCTTTTTAGCGGATGCGGATCAATTTGAGATGCTTCATTTGGCGGTGCATGGTCAGGATAGTTTGGAGAATCCTTTGTATGCACGGGTGATATTTTCGGATGATACTTTGTTTGCCTATGAGATTTATAATCGATTGCATTTGAATGCAGACTTGACGGTGTTGAGTGTGTGTGAGACGGGGAGTGGGGCTGTGCAAGTGGGTGAGGGGGTGATGAGCTTGGCGCGGGCGTTTCGGTATGCGGGTTGTCCGAATGTAGTGATGAGTCATTGGGAGGCGACATCGGGTCATGCGAATACGATTATTGATGGATTCTTTGGGTATTTGTGGCAGGGATATGCGAAGGATGCGGCTTTGCGGAAGGCTAAGTTGGATTTTTTGGCGACTGCTAGTCCTGGGGATCGACATCCTTATGTTTGGTCTACCTTGGTGTTGATTGGGGATTATGAGCGGATGTATTGGGGTTGGATGCGGGTGTTATTGTGGGGATTGGGTGCTGTGGTGCTTGTAGGAGGCGGAATTTATGTGGCAAGGCGGGCTAGGAAGGGTTCGTAAGATTGAATTTATACCTTATTTAATATGATATGATGATGAGAAAGTATTTGCGTTTTTTGGCTATGTTCATTTTTGTAGGCCTTTTTATGGCTTGTGGTGGTGCGCAGGATAGTGGGGATGGGGGTGGTGAAGGAGAAGCGGTAACGGCTGATGCGGAGATTGAGGGTGAGGAGAATGGGGCTAATGCTGCTGAGGAAGAGGTAGTGGATAAGAATACTGCGCCTAAAGATATTTTGCAGAAGGTGAAGTTGGGGACTTCTTATAATTATGTGGTGGAGCTTTTTGGGGCGGAGCATGAGGTTTCGAATGTGGGGGATGTGGTTTATTATCAGTGGAATTTGACAAATTTGACGCTTTCGCTTGTGTGTGATAAAGGAAGTACGGAGGCGAAGGCGGTGGAGTTTTTGTTGAAGAAGGGTGTTGATGCGGAGTTTGAGCATGATGATTTTCTGGAGATGAATGGGGGGAATTGTCCTCCTTTTGGGAAGATGACGTATTATGATTTGGGAGAGACGGGCTTTTTTGAGGTTGTGTTGGCGCATGGGATGCAAGGAGCGATTGAGTGTTTTTATGAGATGAATGCGATTCCTTTGAATGATAATACGCACTATAGTTTTTGGGGGGATACGCCTTGTGGAATGATGATGGATTTGGATACGTATGGGATTGATTATGATCTGAAGGATGTAAATGTGGAGCATTTGGAGATGTTTTCGACTAATGTGAAGGATGAGCTTGTGACGGGGATGCGGTTGAGTCGGGAGTAGGGGGATTGGGCTTGTTTGTTGGTCGGGAGTGGGGTTTAGGTGTTCTGATTTTTTAGCTTAAGTATTTGTTTACCAGTGCCTTACCCACCCCCGTCCCCTCCCGAGGAGGGGAGATTTTGTGTTGAGAGAGGGTGTTTTTGAGAGGCGGATTTGGGGTGATTTTTTTCGTTAATGCATATGCGAATTTCGTTTTTGTATATGGGTTTTTCGTTAACGTATATGTGAATTTCGTATGTATGTTGACGAATTTCGTTAACGTATATGCGAATTTCGTTTTTGTGTCTACGGTTTTCGTTAACGTGTCTACGAATTTCGTGTGGGTGTATGGGGTTTTCGTTAACGTATATGCGAATTTCGTGTGGGTGTATGTGGTCTTCGTTAACGTATATGTGAATTTCGTATGGGGGTATGCGTTCTTCGTTAACGTGTATGGGAATTTCGTGTGGGTGTATGGGGGCTTCGTTAACGTGTATACGAATTTCGTATGGGTGTTGACGGTTTTCGTGCGTTCATATGTGACTTTCGTCTGGTTGGTTGGGTTTGGGGGATTTAGAGAGGATTTTTTGGGGTTGATTATAGGGGAGATTGGGGTGGGAGTTGTGTAATTAGGGGGATAAGGATTGATTTTGGGTTTTGTTGGGTGTTGCGTAAGTTTTTGTGCGCTTTTGTTATGTTTTTAGGGGTTTTGTTGAGTGTAGGGATTGATTATGAGGAGGTTTTAGGAGGTGTTTTTGGGATGTATGGGGATTCTCATTGTTAGATTTTCCTTTGAAGAGGGAGTTTTTTATCGTTTTTGGGAAGATTTTAGTCAAAAAATTTTAAATTAGGGGGTGAACTGTACTCATTTATAGACTATGTAGATGTAAAGCAAGGTGTTTTATATCTGCACATCTTTATGTTTTAACTATGATGTCTGTGGTTATTGGGAATCTTTGGGTATAGTTTGCTGTTTGGATTTTTACTACTGGTGAATAGGCCCATATGAAACATCTTTACGTACGAACAAGTATTGCCCTACGCTTGCCTTTTGATTGTTCAGCTTCCTTTTATCGAGTGGGAGTTTGTTTATTCTTGACTTTATTTGCTGGCTCTGAGTTATTGGGTCAGACAAATGGGGTTGCGAATGTGACAGCACCTGGTACCTTTTCTGGGAATACGACTCCTGGTCCTCCACCAGGGATTTATGATAATTGTAGTTTGGATGATCAGACTACGGATGCTGAATATCTGGTGACGATTCCGCATGGATCTACTTGGAGTTTTCAGACTTGTGGTAATAGTACAAATTATGATACGTATATGTATCTAGGTACTATTCGTTGTTCGGCTAACCTTAGTCAGAATGATGATGCTTGCCAAAATGGAACTGGGCTTAATCGGGGGTCGATTATCAACTATGGTCTATGTCCAGGGAGTTATTATGTGACGATTGAGGGGTTCTGTTGTAGTCAAGCGGGTAATTATAGTATGGCGGTTTCGGGAGGTGCGTCATTGAGTGGCGGTAGTATTAGTGGAGGAGGAACGGGTTGTGTGGGATGGAATCCTGGTACTATTAGTAGTAGCGCGAATGCGAGTGGGGGATTGACTGGGTATACTTATCAGTGGCAGCAGCAGTTGAACTGTAGTGGGGGATTCTCGAATATTAGTGGGGCAACAGGAACGACGTATAATCCTCCTGCTTTGTCTTCTACTGTTTGTTATAGAAGACGGATAACAGATGCTTGTGGGACGGTTTCTTTTTCGAATACAGTTACGTATAATATTAGTCCAGATCCTAGTATTAGTATCTCTAGTAACTCAACTATCTGTAGTGGGGAGTCGGTTACTTTGACGGCTTCTGCGAGTGGGGGAGTTAGTTGTAGTTATCAGTGGCAGGTGAGTACGAACAATAGTACTTGGACGAATACAGGGGGTAATAGTAGTACATATAATACAGGGGGATTGACAGCTACGCGTTACTATCGTTGTCAGCGAATTTGTACGGGTTCAGGTTGTGATGATCCTTTCTCGAATACCGTTACGATTACTGTTCTTACGCCCGCTGGTAACCCTGCGGTGTTTGGTAATAATACATGGAATGTATATGCGTATAATGGATTTAACTTTAATGATTATCGAGGTACGTATGTACATTCAGGGTTGAACTTTGATTCACGCAATTTATGGGGCCAAAGTGCTCCTCCTTCTGACGCACCTGGGTATAGCGGATGTCTTGTAGACGCTGATAATCACTCTGTGATTTATAAGCGACAGGGTTTTCCTTGTGGTTTTTATCGAATTGATGTGCCTGGGCATGATGATGATGCGTTCTTGTTTGTGAATGGTACGCAAGTTTGGAGTCATGCTCCTGGTTGTTGTGATAGCCATACAGGTGTTTGGACGGGTGTATTGGATGCTACTTCAACGGTAGAGTTTCGTTGGAAAGAGGGAGTTGGAGGATCTTATGGAGCGGTGAACTTTGTGGACCAGACTACGCCTTTGGTGGGTGGAACTATTGGAACAGATCGAACGATATGTGTAGGAGGTAATACAGCTTCTTTCAGTAATCAAGCCAGTGCGAGTGGTGGGGCTGGAACTTTCTCGTATCAGTGGGAAGAGCAGCCGAATTGCTCGGGTAGTTTTGCGAATATTGGTGGTGCGACGGGTACTACGTATAATCCTCCTGCATTGACGGCTACTCGTTGTTATAGAAGACGGGTGACGGATCAGTGTGGGAATGTTGCGTATTCGAATACATTGACTGTGACTGTTGTTCCAGATCCGACGATTACGATTACAGGTGGTGGACTTGTTTGTTTCAATACAGGGACTACCTTGACGGCCTCTGCGAGTGGTGGTACGGGAACATGTTCTTACCAATGGCAGCGCAGTACTACGGGTACGGGAAGTTGGAGTAATGTGGGAAGCAATAGTAGTACGTATAATACAGGTAACCTAACGAGTGATTTCTACTATCGTTGTCAGCGGATTTGTACGGGATCGGGTTGTAATGATCCTTTTTCAAATGTAGAGTTGGTGTTTATTGATAATATTGATCCGACGATTAGTTGTGTGAATTATAATCAAACGGCGGATCCTGGGGCTTGTGATGCGGCTGTAACGATTCCGACTCCGTCGAATAGTGATAACTGTACGGTAGCTTCAGTGGTGAATAGCTATACAGGAGGCGCGACGGGTGATGGTACGTATCCTGTGGGGACGACAAATGTTACATGGACGGTTACGGATAATGCGGGGAATTCGGCGAGTTGTTTGTCAGTGGTTACTGTGACAGATGATGAAGATCCTGTGATTACTTGTTTGGGGGATATCATTCGGCCGACAGATGCAGGTGCATGTAATGCGTTTGTGACGGTTGGAGTTCCGCCAATTTCAGACAATTGTCCAGGTGCTACCTTGGTCAATAGCTTTAATGGAACAACGAATGCGACCGATACCTATGCAGAGGGATTGAACTTTATTACATGGACGGTTACGGATGCGAGTGGGAATACGGCTACTTGTCCGCAGGTTGTATATATAGTGGATGTTGATCCTCCGACGATTAGTTGTCCGTCGAATGTAAATCAGAATATGGATGCAGGTGCTTGTGAGGCGACGGTTGCGTTGGCTGTCCCTACGACGAGTGATAACTGTGGATTGATATTGACCAATAATAGTTATAATGGTGGGCCTGATGCGAGTGGAACCTATCCTGAAGGTACGACTACTGTCACGTGGACGGTGATTGATGTGAGTGGGAATACGGCTACTTGTGCGACGGATGTGACAGTTAATGCAGATGCTGAACCGCCTTCCTTGGTATGTCCTGCGGATATTGTTCAGGATGTAGATATTGGAAGTAGTACTGCTACAGTGAATATGGCATCACCCGTTGTGATAGATAATTGTCCTGGTTCTAATACCATTGTGAATAGCTTCAATAGTACGTCTGATGGATCAGGTACGTATTCCATTGGAACGACTACTGTGACATGGACGGCTACGGATGCGGCTGGGAATACTTCTACTTGTAGTATGACGGTTACGGTTGAAGAGCCAACGGTGACGATTGCTTGTCCTGCGGATATTAATCAGAATAATGATGCAGGGGTTTGTAATGCGAATGTGGCAGTGCCTGCTCCTATAGTAGCAGGAGGTTCTACCTTTGTGAATGATTATAATAATACATCGGATGCGAGTGATAACTATCCTGTTGGGACGAGTTTGGTGACCTTTACCGCGACGAGTAGTGCAGGCGCGACGGCCTTCTGTACCTTACAAATTACGGTTGTGGATGCGGAGAATCCGACGATTAGTTGTCCGAGTTCTTTGACTGCGAATACAGATGGAGGAGCTTGTACAGCTGTTGTGAATTATAGTGCTCCTACAACTACGGATAATTGTCCTGGAGAGAGTACGAGTTTGAGTGCTGGTCAGGGTAGTGGAGGAACCTTCCCATTGGGAACGACGACAGAATCTTATCAGGTCGTTGATGCGGCGGGTAATACGGCTAGTTGTTCGTTTATGGTGACGGTTGTAGATGGCGAAGCTCCAACGGTTAGTTGTCCTGCGAATATCACGGCTAATAGTACGATTGGCCAATGTGGTGCTATTGTACCTTATACGGCTCCTATTGGAACTGATAACTGTACGGGAGCTAGTACATCATTGAGTGGAGGTTTAGGGAGCGGTTCTATTTTCCCATTGGGAACAAATACAGAAACATATACAGTTACGGATGCGGCAGGTAATACAGGTACTTGTTCGTTTACGGTAACGGTGAGTGATACGGAAGATCCACAGATTGTGTGTCCTGCGAATGTGGTGAGTGGTACAGATGGAGGGAGTTGTGATGCGAGTGTGATTGTAGGAACACCTGTGGTATTGGATAATTGTCCGGCGGCTACTTATACGAATAGTTTTAATTCGACAACGAATGCGACTGCTACGTATCCATTGGGTACTACTTTGATTACTTGGACAGCTACTGATGCTGCTGGCAATACGGCTTCTTGTAGTATGAATGTAATTATCTCAGATGATGAGAATCCGACGATTAGTTGCCCTGCCAATATGGTAGCTTCTACGGCTAGTGGTAGTTGTGATGCGGTTGTTACGTATACGGCTCCTAGTGGAACGGATAATTGTCCTGGTTCTAGTACTGCATTGACAGGTGGTTTGGGAAGTGGAGGAACGTTCCCATTGGGAGCGAGTACCGAAACATATACTGTTACTGATGCAGCAGGTAATTCTACTAGTTGTTCGTTTACCGTTACGGTTGAAGATAATACGAATCCTAGCATTAGTTGTCCTGCGGATATGACAGTTAATAATACGATTGGGCTTTGTGCTTCGATTGTTACGTATACCGCTCCTGTAGGGACGGATAATTGTACGGGGGCTAGTACTGCGTTTACGAGTGGGTTTGGTAATGGAGGTTTCTTCCAGACAGGAACTTCGACGGAGGTTTATACGGTTACGGATGCAGCGGGTAATAGTGCAAGTTGTTCGTTTGATGTTACGGTTGTTGATGCAGAAGATCCATTGATTAATTGTCCTTCTAGTCAGAATGTATCTACGACGGGTGGTAGTTGTGATGCTGCGGTGACGGTAGGTACTCCTATTGCTTTGGATAATTGTCCTGGCGTTACCTATGTAAATAGTATTAATGGGACGAATGATGCGAGTGGAACTTTTGCGTTGGGTAGTACAAGTATTACATGGACGGCTACAGATGTTACGGGTAATAGCGCTAGTTGTTCGATGACGATTAGTGTAAGTGATAATTCGAATCCAACGATTAGTTGTCCTGCGAATATTGTAACAGGAACAGATGCGGGCGCTTGTACAGCAGCTGTTACGTATGCGACTCCTTCGGGTAGTGATGATTGTCCAGGCTCTAGTACAACTTTGACTAGTGGTTTGGGTAGTGGAGGAAGTTTCCCATTGGGTACAAGTACGGAAGTGTATACGGTAACGGATGGAGCAGGTAATAGTGCTAGTTGTTCGTTTACGGTAACGGTGAATGATGATGTAAATCCTGCTATTAGTTGTCCTGCTAGTATGACCGTTAATACGGATGCAGGTAGTTGTGATGCCGTTGTAAACTATACTACGCCTGTTGGAACGGACAATTGTCCTGGTGTTACTACCTTGCAATTGGTTGGTTTGGGTAGCGGTGGTACTTTCCCATTAGGTGTTACGACAGAGAGCTATCGTACGACAGATGGAGCAGGTAATACGGCTAGTTGTAGCTTTACGATTACGGTGGAAGATGGAGAAAATCCGACAATTACGTGTCCTGCGAACGTCGTTCAATCGACAGCTACGAGTTCTTGTGATGCTTTGGTTACGGTATTGAGCCCGACGACAGATGATAATTGTACGGTTGCATCTGTATTGAATAGTGTGAATAGTACGAATAATGCCAGTGGTACCTATACACTTGGTACGACTCCTATTACGTGGACAGTTACAGATGATGCGGGCAATAGTGCTAGTTGTTCGATGACCGTTACAATCAATGATAATGTATTGCCTGATATTAGTTGTCCAGCTGATATTGCTTCAGGTGTAGATGCAGGAAGTTGTGGAGCCGTTATTACCTATACCGCTCCAGTGGGTACAGACAATTGTCCTGGTCAAGCAACCGCTTTGACAGCTGGTTTGGGTAGTGGTTCAAGCTTCCCGATTGGGGTTACTACAGAAGAATATACCGTCACCGATGCCGCGGGTAATTCTGTGAGTTGTGACTTTACCGTTACTATTACTGAGGATGAAGATCCAGCGATTACATGTCCAGCGGATATGACCGTCAATACAGATGCAGGTGTTTGTACAGCAGCTGTAACGTATACCGCTCCTGTTGGAACGGATAACTGCATGGGGTCAAGTACCGCATTGACGAGTGGTTTAGGAAGTGGCGGTAGTTTTGTATTGGGCGTTAATACAGAAGAATATACCGTGACAGATGGGGCAGGAAATTCTGCTAGTTGTTCGTTTACAATTACTGTTACCGATGTAGAGAATCCGACGATTAGTTGTCCATCTGATATTACACAAGGTAGTGATATTGGTCAATGTGCAGCCGTTGTTACCTATACTGCACCTGTAGGTGTTGATAACTGTATGGGAGCAAGCACAAGTTTGACGGGAGGCGTTGGAAATGGGTCAGTATTCCCATTGGGTACGAGTACAGAGACTTATACGGTAACGGATGGTAGTGGCAATAGCGCTAGTTGTTCGTTTACGATTACGATAGAAGATACAGAAGCACCGCAGATTGTTTGTCCTGCGAATATCGTTGAAGAGACAGATAATGGAAGTTGTGATGCTGTTGTGACCATTGGTGCTCCTGTACCATTGGACAATTGTCCTGGGGTTACGTATCAGAATGACTTTAATAATACCACGAATGCTACTGATACCTATGTATTGGGTGTTACAACCGTTACGTGGACAGCTACTGATCCTGCTGGAAATACAGGGACTTGTAGTATGACGATTACGATAGAAGATGAAGAAGCTCCTGCAATTAGTTGTCCGAGTGCGATGACTGTCAATACCGATGCAGGCGTTTGTACAGCAGTTGTTGCGTATACCGCTCCTGTTGGAACGGATAATTGTACGGGACAAAGTACCGCCTTGACAGGCGGATTAGGAAGTGGCGGAAGTTTCGTATTGGGTGTTAATACGGAGGCATATACCGTTACCGATGCAGCGGGTAATTCTACTAGTTGTTCGTTTACGATTACAGTAGAAGATAATGAATTGCCTGCGATTACGTGCCCAGCAGATATGACTGTTGGCACAGATGCAGGGGCTTGTTCGGCTATTATTACCTATACTGCTCCTGTGGGTACAGATAATTGTACGGGAGTAAGTACGAGCCGTACAGGAGGGCTAGGCAGTGGAGTTACTTTCCCATTGGGTACAATGACTGAAGCTTATACGGTAACGGATGGCAGCGGTAATAGTGCTAGTTGCTCGTTTACCGTTACTATTGTAGATGATGAGAATCCTGCTATTAGTTGTCCTGCAGATTTGACTACAGGCGTTGATGATGGAGTTTGTGGAGCCGTTGTGAACTATATTACACCGAGCGGAACGGATAATTGTACGGGGCAATCGACTGTACAAACGACAGGTTTGGGTACAGGAGCATTATTCCCAGTTGGGGCAACGACTGAAACCTATGAAGTGACAGATGCAGCAGGCAATAGTGCTAGTTGTAGCTTTAGTATTACGATTGTAGAGGATGAAAATCCAGTGATTAGTTGTCCAGCTGATATTGCTTCAGGTGTAGATGCAGGAAGTTGTGGCGCTGTTATTACCTATACTGCTCCAGTGGGAACAGACAATTGTCCTGGAGAAAGCACGGCTCAAACAGCTGGTTTGGGTAGTGGTTCAAGTTTCCCAATTGGGGTTACTACAGAAGAATATACCGTTACCGATGCAGCGGGTAATAGTGCTAGCTGTGACTTTACCGTTACTATTACTGAGGATGAAGATCCAACGATTACATGTCCAGCAGATATGACCGTCAATACCGATGCAGGTGTTTGTACGGCAGTTGTTACGTATACTGCTCCTGTTGGAATGGATAACTGTATGGGGGCAACTACCGCATTGACAAGTGGTTTGGGTAGCGGTGGAAGCTTTGTATTGGGATTGAATACAGAAGAGTATACTGTGACAGATGGAGCAGGTAATAGTGCTAGTTGTTCGTTTACAATTACTGTTACCGATGTAGAAAACCCGACGATTAGTTGTCCATCTGATATTACACAAGGCAGTGATATTGGTCAATGTGCGGCTGTTGTTACCTATACTGCGCCTGTAGGGGTTGATAATTGTATGGGAGCAAGTACAAGTTTGACAGGAGGAGTTGGAAACGGTTCAGTGTTCCCATTGGGTACGAGTACAGAGACTTATACGGTAACGGATGGTAGTGGCAATAGCGCTAGTTGTTCGTTTACGATTACGATAGAAGATACGGAGGCTCCACAGATTGTTTGTCCAGCAAATATCGTTGAAGAGACAGATAATGGAAGTTGTGATGCTGTTGTGACCATTGGTGCTCCTGTACCATTAGATAATTGTCCTGGGGTTACGTATCAGAATGACTTTAATAATACGACGAATGCCACTGATACCTATGTATTGGGAGTAACAACCGTTACGTGGACAGCTACTGATCCTGCTGGAAATACAGGGACTTGTAGCATGACTATTACGATAGAAGATGAAGAAGCACCTGCGATTAGTTGTCCGAGTGCGATGACTGTAAATACAGATGCAGGTGTTTGTACATCAGTTGTGACATATACGGCACCTGTTGGAACGGATAATTGTACGGGGCAAAGTACAGCCTTGACAGGCGGATTGGGAAGTGGCGGAAGCTTTGTATTGGGCGTTAATACGGAAGAGTATACGGTAACAGATGCAGCAGGAAATTCTACTAGTTGTTCGTTTACGATTACAGTAGAAGATAATGAATTGCCTGCGATTACGTGCCCCGCAGATATGACAGTTGGAACAGATGCAGGAGCATGTACGGCTATTATTACGTATACCGCTCCTGTAGGTACGGATAATTGTACGGGAGTGAGTACAAGTCGTACAGGAGGATTAGGTAGCGGAGTTACTTTCCCATTGGGTACAATGACCGAAGCTTATACCGTTACAGATGGTAGCGGTAATAGTGCTAGTTGCTCGTTTACCATTACTATTGTAGATGATGAGAACCCAGCGATTAGTTGTCCAGCCGATTTGACTACAGGTGTTGATGATGGAGTTTGTGGAGCCGTTGTGAACTATATTACACCGAGCGGAACGGATAATTGTACGGGGCAAGCGACTATACAGACTACAGGTTTGGGTACAGGAGCATTATTCCCAGTTGGGGCAACGACTGAAACCTATGAAGTGACAGATGCAGCAGGGAATAGCGCCAGTTGTAGCTTTAGTATTACGATTGTGGAGGATGAAAATCCAGTGATTAGTTGTCCAGCAGATATTACTTCAGGTGTAGATGCAGGAAGTTGTGGAGCCGTTATCACCTATGTTGCTCCTGTAGGAACAGACAATTGTCCTGGAGAAAGCACGGCACAAACAGCGGGATTAGGTAGCGGTTCAAGCTTCCCAATTGGAGTTACTACAGAAGAATATACCGTTACCGATGCAGCGGGTAATAGCGCTAGTTGTGACTTTACCGTTACTATTACTGAGGATGAAGATCCAACGATTAGTTGTCCAGCAGATATGACCGTCAATACCGATGCAGGTGTTTGTACGGCAGTTGTAACGTATACCGCCCCTGTTGGAATGGATAACTGTATGGGTTCAAGTACAGCATTGACAAGTGGGCTAGGCAGTGGAGGTAGTTTTGTTTTGGGCGTTAATACGGAGGAGTATACCGTGACAGATGGGGCAGGAAATTCTGCTAGTTGTTCGTTTACGATTACTGTCACCGATGTAGAGAATCCGACGATTAGTTGTCCGTCTGATATTACACAAGGTAGTGATATTGGCCAATGTGCGGCTATTGTTAACTACAGTGTTCCTGTAGGAGTTGATAATTGCATGGGAGCTACAACCGTTTTGAGCAGTGGTGCAGGCTCAGGCTTGATTTTCTCTCTTGGTACAAGTACTGAAGTGTATACAGTGACGGATGGTAGTGGTAATAGTGCTAGTTGTTCGTTTACCATTACGATAGAAGATACAGAGGCCCCACAGATTGTTTGTCCAGCAAATATCGTTGAGGAGACAGATAATGGCAGTTGTGATGCTGCTGTATCTATTGGTACTCCTGTACCACTGGACAATTGTCCTGGGGTTACCTATCAGAACGACTTTAATAATACGACGAATGCCACTGATACCTATGTATTGGGTGTGACAACCGTTACCTGGACAGCAACTGATCCTGCTGGAAATACAGGGACTTGTAGCATGACTATTACGATAGAAGATGAAGAAAATCCTGCTATTGTTTGTCCATCTGATATGACGGTTAGTTCAGATGCAGGTGTTTGTACAGCGGTTGTTACCTATGCTGTACCTGTAGGTACAGATAATTGTACAGGACATAGTACCGCTCAAACGGCAGGCTTAGGCAGTGGAGGTACTTATCCATTCGGTTCTACTATGGAAGCTTATACGGTAACAGATGGTAGTGGGAATACTGCTAGTTGTGGATTCTCTATTACGGTAGAAGATAATGAAGTACCGACGATTAGTTGCCCGTCTGATATTACGCAAGGAGTAGATGCAGGCGTTTGTGGAGGAACAGTTACCTACGCGATGCCAAGTACGACAGATAATTGCCCTAGTGAAAGCATTGCTCAAACAGCAGGTTTGGGTAGTGGCTCAGTATTCCCATTGGGCTTAAGTACGGAGAGCTATACAGTAACAGATGCTGTTGGTAATAGTGCTAGTTGTAGCTTTACTATTACGATTCTTGATGATGAGAATCCCGTTATTAGTTGTCCGAATGATACAATTGTAGGAGTTGATGCAGGCCTTTGTACATCTGTTGTTTTCTATGCGATCCCATCAGGAACAGATAATTGTCCTGGACAAAGTACTGCACAAACAGCAGGTATGGGCAGTGGCTCAGCTTTCCCATTGGGCGTAACAACAGAAGAATATACCGTTACAGATGGCGCAGGGAATACAGCCAGTTGTGACTTCACTGTTACGGTTCTTGATGATGAGAACCCGTTGATTAGTTGCCCAAGTGATATCACTTCAGGAGTAGATGCTGGTATTTGTGGAGCTGTTATTACCTATGCTGTTCCTTCAGGGACTGACAATTGCCCTGGTCAGACTACTGCTCAAACAGGTGGTCTAGGAAGTGGAGCAACCTATCCTATTGGTACAACAACAGAAGCATATACAGTAACGGATGCGGCGGGTAATACAGCTAGTTGTGACTTTGCTATAACAATTACAGAAGACGAAGATCCCGTTATTAGTTGTCCGAGCGATATGACGGTTAATACAGACGTGGGTGTTTGTACGGCCGTCGTGACGTATACCGCTCCTGTAGGAACAGATAATTGCCCAAGTCCTGTGACAACATTAACAGGCTTAGGTAGTGGTGGTAGTTTTGTGTTGGGCTTGAATACTGAGGTTTACACCGTTACCGATGCAGCGGGTAATAGTGCTAGTTGTGACTTTACTATTTTGGTAGAGGATGATGAAAATCCAACGATTAGTTGTCCTGCTGATATCACCCAAAGTGCGACCTTTAATGATTGTGAGGCAGTTGTATTTGTGCCAACCCCAACGGTTAATGATAATTGCACAATGGCGGCCTTCTCATTCACGAATGACTATACAGGAACGACGAACTCTAGTGGAATCTATGTAGTAGGAACCACTCCTGTGAATTGGACAACAACTGATGGAAGTGGTAATACAGCTACTTGTTCGATGACAGTTACGGTTACTGATGATGAGCCACCAAGTATTGTATGTCCATTGCCTGTCAATCAAGGCACTGACGCAGGGGCTTGTACAGCAGCAGTAACAGTCGGGCCTATGATTGCTACAGACAATTGTGGAGTTGCATCCTCTGTGAATGATTATAATAATACTTCTGATGCAAGTGATACCTATAATCTTGGTAGCACAACAGTTCTTTGGACGGTTACTGATATTTGGGGCAATACGGATACTTGTTCGATGGTTGTGACTATCGTGGATGATGAGGCTCCGACGATTAGTTGTTCGACAGATTTGACACAGAGTGTTGATGCAGGAGTTTGTGGAGGAACCGTTACGTATGCTACTCCTACAATTGGAGATAACTGTACGGGATCTAGTGTCGCACAAACAGGCGGATTAGGTAGCGGGGCATTGTTCCCAGTGGGAGTAACAACAGAAGAATGGGCAGCAACAGACGGAAGTGGTAATGTGACTAGTTGTTCGTTTACGGTTACGATAGTTGAAGATGAAGATCCCGTTATTAGCTGCCCAGCTGATATTACACAAGGGGTTGATTCTGCTGTATGCGGGGCTGAAGTTACCTATGCTGTGCCAGTCGGAACGGATAATTGCCCTGGTCAAAATACGATGCAAACAGCAGGCTTAGGTAGCGGAGCTGTTTACCCAATTGGTGCAACTACTGAATCCTATACAGTGACTGATGCGGCAGGCAATAGTGCTAGTTGTAGCTTTACCATTACAATTGTGGATGATGAATTGCCATTGATTAGTTGTCCAAGCGACTTGACACAAGGAGTTGATTCTGCTGTATGTGGAGCAACGATTGTATATATGACTCCTGTAGGAACAGATAATTGTCCAGGAGAAATGACTGTTCAAGGGCTTGGACTTGGAAGTGGAAGTCTATTCCCAGTAGGAACTACAACAGAAGAATATACGGTAACGGATGCTGCTGGAAATTCTGCCAGTTGTGGATTTACGATTACCATTATAGATAATGAGAATCCGTTGATTAGTTGTCCGACTGATATCACTTCGGGGGTGGATCTTGGTACGTGTGGAGCAGCTATCACATATACTGTTCCTTCAGGAACCGACAATTGTCCTGGCCAAACTACCGCTCAAACGGGTGGCTTAGGAAGTGGAGCAACCTATCCTGTTGGTACAACAACAGAAGCTTATACAGTAACAGATGCAGCGGGTAATACAGCTAGTTGTGACTTTACTGTAACAATTACAGAGGATGAAGCTCCCGTTATTAGTTGTCCGAGCGATATGACGGTTAATACAGATGCAGGTGTTTGTACGGCAGTTGTGACCTATACAACTCCGGTAGGAACAGACAATTGCCCAAGTTCTGTAACAACATTGACAGGTCTAGGCAGTGGTGGTAGTTTTGTATTGGGCTTGAATACTGAGGTTTACACCGTTACAGATGCTGCAGGTAATTCTGCTAGTTGTGACTTTACCATTTTGGTAGAGGATCATGAAAATCCAGTAATTACTTGTCCTGCTGATATGACCCAGACGGCTACGCTGGGTGCTTGTGAAACGGTTGTCTTTATGCCTACTCCGACAGTTGGAGATAATTGTACATTGGCAGCCTTCTCTTATGTGAATGATTATAATGGAACTACTAATGCTAGTGGTATTTATGTAGTTGGCACTACTACCGTTGGTTGGCAAGTAACAGATGGTAGTGGTAATACTACTACTTGTTCGATGACAGTTACAATTACAGATGATGAAGCTCCAGACGTAGTCTGCCCATTACCTGTTACCCAAGGAACAGATGCAGGATCTTGTACAGCTGCAGTGACAGTAGGGCCAACCATTACAACTGATAATTGTGGAGTGGCTACTTCTATAAATGATTACAATAATACTTCTGATGCTAGTGATACTTATAACCTAGGCAGAACAACGGTTCTTTGGACGATTACTGACATTTGGGGTAATACAGATACTTGTTCGATGGTTGTTACGGTTGTGGATGATGAAGATCCATTTGTCATTTGTCCACCATCGCTTACATCTAGTGTAGATGCAGGGGTATGTGGTGCAACGATTACCTATACGACTCCAAGCTTTAATGATAATTGTACAGGGGCAGGTATTGCTCAAACAGATGGATTGGGTAGCGGATCATTGTTCCCTGTAGGAACCACAACAGAAGAATGGACAGCAACAGATGCAAGTGGAAATACCTCCACATGTAGTCTTTCTATTACAATAGTCGAAGATGAAGTACCTGTGATTTTCTGTCCGACAGATATTAGCCAAAATGTAGATGCGGGAATTTGTGGAGCAACGGTTACCTACGCTGTTCCGAGTGGAACGGATAATTGTCCTAATGCAAGTACGGTACAATCTAGTGGTTTGGCTAGTGGAGCATTGTTCCCCGTAGGAACCACAACGCAAGTCTATACAGTGACAGATGCTGCAGGTAATTCTGCTAGTTGTGATTTCGATGTAACGATTATTGAAAGTGAATTGCCTGTAATTACATGTCCTGCGGATATTACTTCAGGAGTAGATTCTGCAGTTTGTGGAGCAGTTGTAGTCTATACTACCCCTGTTGGAACGGATAATTGTCCTGGTGAAAGTACGACTCAAACAGCAGGCCTAGGAAGTGGTTCGACCTTCCCATTAGGCCTTACTGTAGAACGATATGAAGTGACAGATGCCGCAGGAAATACAGCGGCTTGTAGCTTTACAATCACCATTGTAGATGATGAAGATCCATTGATTAGTTGTCCAATGGATATGACACAAGGAGTTGATGCAGGCCAATGTAATGCGGTTGTGACGTATACTACTCCTGTAGGAACGGATAATTGCCCAAGTCCAAATACGATACAAACAGCAGGCTTAGGAAGTGGAGGAGGTTTCCCACTAGGTACTACGACTGAGAGCTTCCGAGTGACGGATGGAGCAGGTAATAGCGCTACATGTAGCTTCGACATTACTATTATTGATGATGAGAATCCGACGATTAGTTGTCCTACTGATATGACCGTTACGACAGATATTGGTGTCTGTACAGCTCTTGTTACATATCCTAGTCCGACAGGTCTAGATAATTGTCCAGGAGCTTCTACTGCTTTAGCAGGTTTAGGGTCTGGTGGGAACTTCGTTCTAGGATTGAATACAGAAATATATACGGTGACAGATGCAGCAGGTAATACGGCCAGTTGTTCATTTACGATTTTGGTAGAGGACAATGAAAATCCTGTGATTAGTTGTCCTGCGGATGTCACCCAAAGCGCAACATTTGATGATTGTGAAACCGTAGTATTTGTTCCTACTCCAACGGTGAATGACAATTGTTCGATGAATGCCTTCCCATTCACGAATGATTATACAGGAACTACTAATGCGAGTGGGCTATATATAGTAGGAACGACTCCTGTCAATTGGACATTGACAGATGGAAGTGGAAATACGGCCACTTGTTCGATGACAGTTACTGTTACGGATGATGAAGCCCCTACGATCGTTTGTCCATTACCAGTTACACAGGGAACAGATGCAGGTGTTTGTACGGCAGCTTTGACTGTTGGGCTTCCTATCACGGCAGATAATTGTTCGGTAGCTTCTGCTATTAATGATTTCAACAATACGTCAGATGCGAGCGATACGTATACCCTCGGTAGCACAACGGTTCTTTGGACAGTAACCGATATTTGGGGCAATACAGATACTTGTTCAATGGTAGTGATGGTAGTGGATGATGAAGATCCAGCCATTAGCTGCCCGACAGATGCAACGCTAAGTGTTGATGGAGGTTCTTGTGGAGCCGTTCATACATACACAACTCCTACCTTTAGCGATAATTGTACAGGTGCAACTTTGGCACAAACAGCAGGATTGGGTAGTGGGGTATTGTTCCCTGTAGGCACAACAACAGAGGAATGGACTGCGACTGATGGTAGTGGTAATGCAAGTATATGTAGCTTCACGGTAACCGTTACGGAAGACCAAGCCCCGACGATTAGTTGTCCTGTGGATATTACGAGCAATGTTGATGCGGGTGTATGTGGCGCAACCATTGTCTATACGACCCCATCAGGAAATGACAATTGCCCAGGAGCAACAACCGTTCAAAGCAGTGGATTGGCTAGTGGAGATCTTTTCCCAGTTGGTACTACTACTCAGGTATATACCGTGACAGATGCAGCAGGTAATACGGCTAGTTGCGGTTTTGATGTGACAATCATAGAGAATGAATTGCCTATGATTAGTTGTCCAGCAGATATGACGTCAGGAGTTGATTCGGCTATGTGTGGAGCGGTGATTGCCTATGTAACGCCTATTGGAACTGACAATTGTCCTGGCCAAACAACGGCTCAAACAGCAGGATTGGGAGATGGAGCGATGTTCCCATTAGGTACAACAACAGAGGAATATACGGTAACAGATGCAGCGGGCAACTCAGCCAGTTGTAGCTTTACGATAACCATTTTTGATGACGAAAATCCATTGATTAGTTGTCCAATGGATATAACCCAAAGTGTGGATGCAGCTGTCTGTGGAGCCAATGTAACGTATACAACTCCTGTAGGAACAGACAATTGCCCAGGAGAAAGTACGACACAAACAGCAGGTTTGGGTAGTGGTTCTACCTTCCCTGTAGGAATGACTACAGAATCTTATGAGGTTACAGATGCAGCAGGAAATAGCGCGAGTTGTAGTTTTGTTGTGACAATCGTGGACGATGAAGCTCCTGTTATTGGTTGCCCGTCGGATATGAGCCAAACAGCTGATGCGAATAGTTGTGATGCAGCATTGACGATTAGCGTCCCAACAAATACGGATAATTGTGGAGTCGCATCTCTTGTAAATGACTTTACGAGTGTATCAGATGCAAGTGCTAGTTATCCTGTAGGAACAACAACTGTGACATGGACATTGACCGATATTTATGGCAATAGCAGTAGTTGCTCCATTGATGTTACAATTACAGATGATGAAAATCCTGTTGTTGCATGTCCTGCGGATATTACGCAAACGGCGACCTTTAATGCTTGCGAGACGGTTGTATTTATGCCAGTAGCAAGTACAATGGATAATTGTGCGGTTGCCTCCTTCGCGAATGATTACAATGGAACAACAAACGGAAGCGGCATTTATCCAGTAGGTACAACAACTGTTGTCTGGACAGTAAATGATATGACGGGCAATAGTAGTAGCTGTTCAATGACGGTAACCATTACAGATGATGAGCCCCCAACAATCGTTTGTCCGCTTCATGTAACGCAAAATACAGATGCGGGTAATTGTAATGCGAATGTTGCGGTTGGATTGCCAATTGTTGGAGATAATTGTGGCGTTCTTGGCTTTATGAACTCTTACAACTCTGGTAGTGACGCAAGTGGCGTATACCCAGTAGGCCGAACAATTGTCTTATGGACAGTCTCCGATATATGGGGCAATTCAGATACGTGTTCAATGGCCGTTGAGGTGATTGATAATGAAGCTCCTGCATTAACTTGTCCAAATGATGTGACCCTAAGCACTGCAGGTAACTGTGATGTTACTGCGACAATTACTCCTGCGGCTACCTCAGACGCTTGTGGAATTGTGAGCCTTGCGAATACATATAATGGTACTTCAGATGCAAGTGATACCTATAGTGTAGGGATTACAACTGTTGGTTTCACTTCAACAGACATAAATGGAAATGTATCTACATGTAGCTTTATCGTCCAAGTAGATGATAATGAAGTGCCAATTATTAGTTGTCCTTCAGATATTACCCAAAGTACAGACTCAGGACGTTGCGATGCGACAGTAACTGTACCTATCGTTACGCATTCTGATAATTGTGCAATAGCATCTGTTGTAAATAGCCATACAGGAACAAGTGATGCAAGTGGAGTATATCTTCCAGGTACAACAACCGTAACATGGACAGTAACAGATACGGTTGGAAACTCTAGTAGTTGTAGTATGGATATTACGGTGACGAACGATGAAGATCCTGTTCTCGTATGTCCAGCTGATATTAGCGTATCAACCGATGCAGGCGTTTGTAATGCAACAATTGCTGTACCTCAACCAACTGCGAATGATAACTGTGGATTGGTGAGTGTGAATAACAGCTTCACAGGAGGAAGTGATGCTAGCGGAACCTATCCATTAGGCACAACTACTGTTACATGGATTGCAACGGATATCAATTCAAATGCAAGTGCTTGTACGATGGATATTGTCGTTACAGATAGTGAGTTGCCAACGATTAGTTGTCCTACTGATATTACACAAGTGACGGACGCAAATAGCTGTTCGGCAATTGTAAGTATCCCAGTCCCAACGAATGGCGATAACTGCGGAGTCGCTAGCATGACTAATGACTTCAACAGTACAAGTGATGCAAGTGATACTTATCCATTAGGAACCACATCCATTGTATACACAATTACAGATCAAAACGGCAATAGCAATAGTTGCAGCTTCTCTGTTACAATAGAGAATGTAACGCCGCCAGCATTGACTTGTCCTTCAGATACACAGCGTACAGCATTCCCAACACAATGTGATGCGATTGTCTTTATCCCTGTCCCAACTGCGAGTGCAGATTGTGGATTGGCTTCCTTAGTGAACGATTACACAGGAATAGGGGATGCAAGTGGTACATATCCAGTAGGTACGACTACTGTGACATGGACAGCGACGGATGCAACAGGTAATTCAACGACTTGTTCTATAGATGTGACTATTACAGATGATGAAGCTCCGTCTATCAGTTGCCCAGCCAATATCTCTAGACCTGCAGGTTTATCTACTTGTGATGCAAATGTAATTGTTCCTGTGGTGGTTACAGGAGACAATTGTGGGGTAGATAACCTCACGAATGATTATACAAATAGTTCTGATGCAAGTGCGGTTTATCCAGTGGGTACAACCACTGTTACATGGACAGTCGCGGACATCCATGGCAACACAACTACTTGCTCATTCGATATTACCGTTACTGAAGACCAAACACCTGATATTGTTTGCCCAGCTAATGTAAGCATCTTAGCAGATGCTGGGCAATGTGATGCGGCAGCAAGCATTGGCATTCCAACTACCGCAGATAATTGTGGAATTGCAACTGTATTGAATGATTATAATGGAACAACAGATGCAAGCGATACCTATAATGTAGGTGAAACAGCAGTTGTGTGGACAGCAACAGATGTAAATGCAAATACTTCTACTTGTAGTATTACAGTAGAAGTGCGTGATGAGGTCGCACCAAGCCTAGCTTGTCCTCCAGATGTGACGGATGTAGCATCTCCAGGTTTATGTGGAACAAATGTAACAGTTGCGGTACCTGTTGTATCGGATGAATGTACAGTGGGTAGCATCGTGAATAGTATTAATGGAACTAGCGATGCTAGCGGTACTTATACCTTCGGAACGACAAACGTATTCTGGACAGTTAGCGATACCAATGGCAATAGTTCTACGTGTTTGATGAGTGTTGTGGTTCAAGATACACAAGCACCATTCTTAGCATGTCCAAGTGATATTACCCAAGCGAGTGATTCTGGCGTATGTGAAGCCGCGGTATTAGTCCCTGCTCCAATTACAGCAGATAATTGTGGGGCGAACTTGCCTTCGAACGATTATACAAATACACCAAACGCATCTTCTATCTATCCAGTAGGAAGCACAACAGTAGTTTGGACAGTTGCGGATATTGCAGGGAATACTTCTACCTGTAGTATGATTATTACAATTGAAGACCTGGAGCCACCAGCCTTAACGTGTCCGACAGATATCACCCAATCTACTGATTTGGGTAGTTGTGATGCTTTAGTAAGTGTTCCTCAACCAGCTGCATTCGCAAACTGTGGAAGTGTTACATTGATAAATGACATTACAGGTACTAGTGATGCTAGCGGAACATATGTCTTAGGTAATACTTCGGTTACTTGGACAGCAACGGATCAACATGGCAATAGCGCAAGTTGTGTGATGGCAGTCACAGTGGAAGATACAGAGCAACCGATGATTAGTTGTCCTGCTGACATTAATCAGGTGACGGATGCGGGTGTGTGTGCAGCAACTGTTTCTATGCCGATTCCAACGACAATGGACAATTGCTCTATTGCATCTATTTCTAATGACTTTAATACGACTTCAGATGGAAGTGATACTTATCAGTTGGATAGTACAATGGTCATATGGACTGTAACAGATGCGAGTAGCAATACGGCAACTTGTTCGATGTTTGTGGTGATTACAGATGCCGAAATGCCAACCATTGCATGTCCTGCTGATATTACACAAAATGCTGATCCAGGTGTATGCCAAGCAGGTGTGTCTATCTCAATTCCTGTGACAACGGATAATTGTGGTGTGGCATCAGCAATCAACGATTACAATAACGGTTCGGACGCAAGTGACTCATACGCTGAAGGAGCAACGGTTGTGACATGGACAGTGACAGACAATAGTAGCAATACGGCTAGTTGTAGCTTCACTGTTACTGTAGTGGATACAGAAGCCCCTATTATTAGTTGTCCTAGCTCCCTTACACAGTCTGCGGATTCGGCTGCTTGTGACGCACTTGTGAATATGACGATGCCAAGCGTATCTAACAATTGTGGTATCACAACAGCTGTGAACGACTTCAACAATACCTCTGATGCTACAGATACCTACCCATTGGGTACAACTACAGTCGTGTGGACATTGACAGACCCAAGTGGAAATAGTTCTACTTGTTCGTTGGATGTGACAATTGAAGATGATGAAGCTGCAATCGTGACGTGTCCAGTAGATGTAAGTGAGATTGCCATTGCTGGAACATGTGAAGCAAATGTGATTGTGGGTACACCTACGATAGCAGATAATTGCGGTAGTGGAACCTTTGTTAATGATATTACAGGAACCAGCGACGCAAGCGGCGTATATACAGAAGGAAATACGACTGTTACTTGGACGATTACAGATGCGAGTTCGAATACATCTAGTTGTTCAATGGTCGTAACAGTTATCGATACAGAAGCCCCAGTCATTAGTTGTCCTGCAAATGTTACACGAGTAGCAGTGTTTAATGTATGTGATGCAATTGTCTTCTATCCATCTGCTACAGCCACAGATAATTGTTCTGGAACAACGATTACAAATGACTTTGACGGCTCATCAAATGCGAGCGGTAATTATGTAGTCGGAACCACTACTGTTGCATGGACAGCCGAAGATATTTCAGGCAATACAGCCACTTGTAGCATGACAGTAACAGTAGAAGATTCTCAAGCTCCAGCAGTTACTTGTCCTTCCGATATGTTGAGAACAGCAGATCCTGGTGCTTGTGATGCGGTGCTTACAGTTGCTGCTCCTGTTGAGAGCGATAACTGTGGGGTTGCTAACCGTGTGAATAGCTATAACGGTACCAGTGATGCGAGCGATCAATATCCTGTGGGGATTACCATGGTTGCATGGACGGTTACTGATGTGAATGGAGTTTCTGCAAGTTGTGAAATGGAAATTCGAGTGGATGATGCGGAAGATCCTGTAATTGCTTGTCCTACAGATATTGCTCAAGCAGTGGATGCAGGCCTTTGTGGTGCGATGATTACAGTAGGTGCTCCAACTATGACAGACAACTGTACAAGCATAACCTTGAGCAATGATATGAACAATACTTCTGATGCTTCAGGTATGTATCCAGTAGGAGCAACAACTGTCGCGTGGAGTGTAGAAGATGGTGGAGGTAATATTGCAACTTGTTCAATGGTTGTGACAGTGAATGATGATGAAGCTCCGACAGTGATTTGTCCTCCAAATGTACGGGTAGATGCAGATACTGGGCTATGTACAGCAGCTGTGAATGTGGCATTGCCAGTCATTACGGAGAATTGTGGAACCACAACCTTCACCAATACCTTTAATAATACAAGTAATGCCAGCGATACATATCCTGCTGGAGCAACGAGAGTAGATTGGATAGTGGATGATCAATTTGGCAATACCGCTACTTGTTCGACCTTAGTAGAAGTTATTGACGATGAAGCTCCAACAATTGTTTGTCCAGCATCTATCACAACAGATACAGATCCTGGTTTGTGTAAGAAGCTTGCATTACCAGTACCTATTCCAAGTACCAATGACAATTGTGCAGTCGTTTCCTTGATCAATGACCGAACGGGAATCTCGGATGCTTCAGGAGCTTACTCATTAGGAGTTTCAACAATTACATGGACGGTAACGGATGGAGTTGGCGAGACGGCAACTTGTGCAATTACAGTCACAGTAGAAGATAACGAAGATCCAGTGGTTCAATGTCCTGCAAATGCAACACATAGTGCACCAATTGGAGCATGTCAGGCATCTGTAAATGTGCCAATCCCGACGCCAAGTGATGCCTGCGGAATCATTACGATAGAAAACGATTATACAGGAACTTCTGATGCTACAGCTGTTTATCCAATAGGTACTACCTTCGTTACGTGGACTGTCACTGATGTAGGAGGAAATACAGGAAGTTGTGGAATGGCCTTGACGGTATCTGGAGATGTAACGCAAGGAATCTCTTGCCCAAGTGATGTTACGCAATCTGCAGATGTCAATTCTTGTCAAGCTTTTGTAACGATTCCAGGCTTTGTTTCTAGTGGTAGCTGTGGCGTCGTTGCAGCAACGAATAGCTATACAGGAACCTCAAATGCGAGTGGCTTATATTCTGTAGGAACAACAGTTGTTACATGGAGTGTAAGTGATGTAAGTGGAAACTTCGCTACTTGTTCTATGACGGTTACGGTTACAGACGATGTCTTAACTGTTGATTGCCCTGCAGATGTTGTACGCCCAGTTGATCCAGGCGAATGTGAAGCCACAGTTGTAGTAGCAGGGCCTAACTCAAACGATAATTGTGGTAATGTCACCATGACTAACAACTACAATGGAACCTCAGACGCAAGTGATACCTACCCAGAAGGAGTAACCCCTGTCGTATGGTCTATCTCCGATGCAGGAGGAAACACAACCAATTGTGTGATGTTCGTCTTGATTACAGACAATGAGAGCCCAGCCTTGACTTGTCCTTCTGATATGACAGCAAGCGTAGATGCCAATGGTTGTGCCGCTCGTGTGGTTGTGCCACAACCTACGGTTTCTGATAACTGTGGAATTGCATTGGTAACCAATGATTACAATGGTTCCTTCGATGCAACAGATGATTATGAATTGGGTTCAACAGTGGTTCGATGGACAATCATTGACATTGATGGAAACTCTGCACTTTGCGATATGAGCATTACAGTCGTGGACAATGCTCCGCCTGTCTTGGTGAATTGTCCTTCAGATGTAACAAGTCCAAATGATGCAGGCCAATGTAATGCGATTGTTTCTTGGAGCGAACCATTCATTGGAGATTCTTGTACATTGAATACATTGACAAGTACCCATTCTCCAGGAGATCAATTCCCAGTGGGTAGTACGCCAGTTGTGTACAATGCTTCTGATGCGGCAGGAAATACCGCAAGTTGTGGGTTCAATGTCACAGTAGAAGATGCAGATGAACCAACTATCTCATGTAGTGGTACAGTAAACCAAAATGTAGATGCAGGTAGTTGTGCTGCTAGTGTAACGATGGGAGCTGCTGCAGCAAGCGATGCTTGTTCTCTCCCAACTATTACAAACGACTTTAATAATACAACCAATGCTTCTGGTACGTATCCATTAGGAACTACAACGGTTCTTTGGATGGCAACGGATGGCAATGGCAATACGGCGACATGTGAAGTAGAGGTCAATGTGACGGACAATGAAGATCCAACTATTAGTTGTCCAGCGTCTGTTACGCAAGCTGCTGTTACAGGTACATGTGAAGCGAACCTCTTTATTGGAGTACCAAGTGCAACAGATAATTGCTCGGTAGCTTCCTTGGTGAATGACTACAACAATTCCACGAATGCAAGTGATACATATCCTGTAGGAACTACAAGTGTCAATTGGATTGTGACAGATGGCTCTGGTAACCTTGCAAGTTGTACGTTCGATGTAACCATCGTGGATAATGCTCCTCCGATTGTTTCGAATTGCCCATCTAATATCACGGTTCCTGCAGATGCAGGTGTATGTGAAACAGCTGTGACTTGGGACACACCAACGGCAAGTGATAACTGTGGCAATAGCAACCTCTCAATCATCAATAACTTTAATTCAGGTGATGTCTTTAATGTAGGAGTAACTACAGTGGACTACACCATATCTGATGATGCAGGTAACCAAGTGAATTGTTCATTTGATGTGACAGTTACGGATAGCGAAGCTCCAGTAATAGGTACGTGTCCGTCTAGTGTGAACTTGACATTGGGTAATGGCTGCTTGTTCCCATTGGCGATTTCACAACCAACGGCGAGCGATAATTGTGGAATCCAAAGCATAGTGAACGACCTCAATGGTACTTCCAACGCAAGTGGTAATTATGCGGCAGGCGTACATGTAATCAACTGGACAATTACAGATGATGCGGGTAATACTGCGACTTGTAGCCATACAATCACAATTGCCGACAATGATCCGCCAAGCATTAGTTGTCCTACAGATATCACCACTACACCAATCGGTACTAACTGTGAGGCTTCTGTAAGTGTTACGTCTCCAGGAGCGGGAGATAACTGTGCCGTGACAAGTTTGATAAATGATTACAACAATACGTCGAATGCGAGTGATGTATACCCAACAGGCACTACACTGGTTACGTGGACTGCGTCTGATGCGGAAGGCAATACAGCAACTTGTAGCTTCAATGTAACGGTTGAAAGCCCAATTACTGTAACTGTTAGCGGAGGAGGAAATACCCAATGTGCAGGTACAACTTCTATCCTCAGTGCATCAGCATCAGGAGGTAGTGGTTCGTATACTTTCCAGTGGGTAGATGAGAATGCTACGGTTGTTTCTAATGGAAATGTTGCTTTTGTGAATCCAAGCACAACTACAACCTACACGGCTATCGCTACAGACAATGCAGGAAGTTGTGGAGGCCAAGCGGACGTGGTAATAACGGTAATAGACAACAGCAGTTCATGTGCCAATGCTGATGTTATTAGTACCTTGCCATTCAGCGCAACAGGTATGACAACGCAGTGTGCAGGTGATGATTTCGATTCGAATGATGCGTGTGGTAGTTCTTATATGAATGGAGAAGATTTCGTATTCGAATTTACCCCAACGGAAAGTCAATCGATTGATATTGCTCTATCTAATACAGCAAACTCAACAGGTGTGTTTGTATTTGATGGATGTCCTGACGCTCCAGCAACGAATTGTGTCGCTCAATCTACTTCTGCTACAGGTAATCCATCCTTGGATGAGGTAACGCTCCTAACGGGAACCACTTACTATATTGTTGTTGCGACTCAAGCAAACCCAGGTTTCACAGAATTCGATCTAACGATTCAGCCTTCTGCTTGTGGCCGAGACATCTTCGAAAGCAATGAGACAATGGCAGAGGCGAAGGAGCTTCCAACAATTGGAGTGAACCTCAATGCTCGAATCTGTATGTCAGGCGACCTCGATTGGTTCTGGTATGTAGCGAAGAAGACGAATGTACAATTCACGCTTTCTGGATTGGATATTGATTGTGCACTACAAGCGATTCACAATGGAGGTACTTCTAGCTCGAATGCTGCAGGTACAGATGATGAGGTAATCACCTTCACAAATGTGACAGTAGGAGATACCCTCTATGTACGCGTATCAGGTGTCGCAGGAGCGAGCAGTGCTAAAGGATACTTCCTCCATGTAGTTGAGCGGAACCAAACAATCAATATCACGAAAGACACACCAAGTACATCCTTTGTTGAGCCATCTAAAGATCCTGAAAGCATGTCATTCGACTTTGAAGAGGAGATTGGCTTCACGCTTTATCCGAATCCAGCTGAGAATGTCATCTTCGTGCGTGCAGAAGGAATTGGCTCTGGTACTACGGAATTCGTCTTGTACAATGCCAATGGCCAAGTAGTCTTGACGCAAGAATGGAAAGTGGAAGATGTACCTGTGAGAGATATTGATCTATCTCGCTTAAGTGAAGGAATCTACTATTATCAATTGCGAAATGGTAGCCACTCACAAAGTGGAGAAATTGTACGTATGTATTAGGAACAATCATTGATTGTCCTAATGAAAATATAGGGCGGTGGTTCTCATATGAGAGCCACCGCTTTTGTTGTTAGGAGAAGTCTTTTGTAGCTTCGTCTTGAGATTGATTCGTAAGTATTTATGCTAACTCCTATCCTCGCCAAACATACAGTTGCTCCCTTAAACGAGCCCCAACGCTTAAGCATATACGCCTTGGGAATATTCCCCCAATTGCCGACGCGTAATAGCCTGAAAAAAGCCATCAAACGGGGAGAAATTCAGCTGAATGGTATACGAGCAAAAACAGGAGATTGGGTGAGTGAGGGGGATTGCATCACATTAGTAGACCTTGGTTTAGCTCCGCCTAAGCCTTACAATTTTCCCCTAGAAGTTGTATACGAGGATGAGGTTTGCGCAGTACTTATAAAACCTGCGGGGCTTTTGGTTAGTGGTAATCATTTTAAGACGGTTGTGAATGCCTTAGGAGGATGTTTAACAGAATCGAAGGCCAATGATAAGCTAAAATGGCCACAGCCTGTACACCGATTAGATCGCCCTACAAGCGGTTTATTGCTGATTGCTAAGACGATAAAAGCGCGGATTGAATTAGGGAAACAATTTGAGGAAAGAAGGATTCTTAAAGTCTATCGGGCGGTTGTAGTCGGAGAAATCCCAGAACAAGGAAATATACATAACCCCATTGACGGGCAAAACGCAAAGACGCAGTATAAGAGAATAGAACGAGTTCCTTCTTTGTGGAATGAAGCACTGTCATTAGTGGAGCTGTATCCCGAAACAGGCAGAACGCATCAGTTACGTATTCACTTAGCAGATATAGGTCACCCTATAGTAGGGGATAAGCTCTATGGGAATTCGGGGGAGATGATGATTCATAAAGGGCTCTTCCTCTCGGCCATTGCCTTAACCTTTTCGCATCCCTTGACCCAAGAACCTATACAAGTCGCTATCAAACAACCCCCTAAATTCTCTGCTTATTTAACACGAGAAAAGAAAAGATGGAACAACTACCGAGAAGGAGGTAACATCCAGAAATAGAGGATCGTTCATTATATACACAGGAAAAACCTAACAATTTTCATGAAACCTTCCACTTATTGGCTACTCCCTACACTTTTCCTTTATTGTACAGTCGGATGCGAAGCACTAGGCGATGAAGTAGTCACAGGGCAACTTCGGAATGGAGACCTCATTTTCCAAACGTCTCAATCTTCCCAAACGGACTTGATTCAAGAAGTAACCCAATCCAATCTATCTCATGTGGGAGTCATCTATTATAAAGACAATGAACCCTATGTATTTGAGGCAATTGGGCCAGTAGTTCTGACACCTTTGGCAGAGTGGATTGAGCGAGGCAAAGGAGCTGACTATATCGTATCTCGCCTCACGCGTGAATTAACAGATGCAGAACAACAGAATATGTACCATTACGCTCGGAAACAATTGGGGAAATCCTATGATATCCAATTCAAATGGAGTGATAGTAAAATGTATTGCTCTGAACTGGTGTGGAAAGCGTATGAGGCAGGAGGCATCCGACTTTGTGAACCCAAACAATTCAAAGACTTCGACCTTAGCTCAGATGCAGTCCAACAAGCAATCAAGCAACGCTACGTAAGTGACTTTAATGATAGAGAGCGTGTCGTAGCACCTTCAGACTTGTATGAGAGTGATAAGCTAGAGGTGATTTTCGATACATACTAATGCGGAATCTGCTATTGTAGAAAGAGGGCTACTTAATGTTGGTAGCGTTTTATTATTCCTACGATTTCTTTTTCATGAAACCCGATACCAATAACAAAAAGTTTGCTACTTATCCCTTTGTAGCGATTTAAGTATCCTTTGTCGAAGATTTGTTTTATCGCTTTCTGTGCAAGTTTACCTAAATCGGCGCCTTTTTGGCCATATTTGAACTCAAATATGAAGACTTTGTTTTGTAATTCAATAACTCCGTCAATTCGCCCTCTAGAAGTCATTACCTCTGGATGCATTTTTAGTCCCATCATCCCAAGGATAATGTAGAATAAAGAATGATAATAACTCTCTTTGGGTATATGCAAATTATAAGAAATCTGGGCGATAACTCCTCTTATAATCTCAAGGAATTGCTCAAAATTTTCATTTTGTAGAGCAACTTTCAGATTTTTTATATTGGGAGATAGTGTATGAGATTGAGAATCTGCTATAAAATGAAATAGATGTTCAAGAAACGCCATACGTACCTCCTTATTAGGATAACCTAATGTATAAATAGGAGGGATTGTGTCTGTTTGTTTGTGTTTGATGGTTAGATAACCTGTCTGGAATAGCAAATGAGGGAGAGATAGAGTATCTAGACTACCTTTTAAAAGGTGTGAGGTTTCTATTTCAACTTGTTCCAAAGTAGGAATTGCAATCTTTCGTTTTTTGATTTGCTCAACTAAAAGATTAGGAGTCCCTGTCTCATACCAATAGGATTGTACCTCTAGGTTTTTCATAAACAATAGCAAGGCGAAAGGATTATATACTTTCTGAACTCCATCCCAAGAATACCCATTATACCATTCCCGAATGAGAGTAAAGACTTCCTCTTGAGCCATCTCATTCTTTATACCAAATGCTTGAATGTATTCACTGAAGTATCTTTTGATCTCCTCCTCTGTAATCCCTAAGAGTGAACCATAAGTGGGATTCAAAGAAATATCTTCTACATGATTTAATACAGAAAATATAGAAAGATTGGCAAGCTTAGTAATCCCTGTAAAAAGGATAAATTGAATCTTAGTACCCTGCGATTTTAATGTGCCAAAGAAGCTTCGAAGAAATTTAGAGAAAGTGGCTTTATCCGCGGAATTCCCAAGGTTATCCACCAAAGGCTTATCATATTCATCTATTAATATGACAACACGTTCTTGTGTTGCTTTATACAACCGTGTGATGAGTAAATCGAAATATTCCTCAACGATTAAATCAGGCGGAAAATCAATTGCATAACAATCCGCAATTTCCCTTAATTTTCGCTCAACGCTTCTCCGAAATACCCTGATTCCCTGTTCTGTAATAACACTAGAGAAGTCTATTCTAATGACAGGTTTAGGGGAAGGATGAGGTTTTTGCTCAATAGCCAGTCCTTCAAAGAGCATTTTTTCTCCTTTGAACCAATATTCAAGCGTACTCAGAAGAAGGGACTTCCCGAATCTTCTTGGGCGAGCCAGAAAGGCTACCTTATGGTTTGATTGTAATTCATATATCAATGCAGTCTTATCTACATATAGATACCCTTCTGTTCGGAGTTCCTTAAAGTCTTGTATGCTAATGGGCAACTTTTTCATACAATAAAGATATAGAAAATTAAGCTAAAGCTTTCAATGAAAGCTAGAAGGAACCCCCTTCAATATAGAAGACCTATTCCAAAACATAGAAGGGACGAAACCAAATATAGGAGGCTTTTCCCAAGACATAGAAGGGACGAAACCAAATATAGGAGGCTTGTTCCAAAACATAGAAGGGACGAAACCAAATATAGGAGGCTTGTTCCAAGACATAGAAGGGACGAAACCAAATATAGGAGGCTTGTTCCAAGACATAGAAGGGACGAAACCAAATATAGGAGGCTTGTTCCAAAACATAGAAGGGACGAAACCAAATATAGGAGGCTTGTTCCAAAACATAGAAGCCTCAGAACCAAATATAGGAGGCTTGTTCCAAAACATAGAAGCCTCAGAACCAAATATAGGAGGCTTGTTCCAAAACATAGAAGCCTCAGAAC
>Ga0163111_10000114_pt1 | contig 45601 bp, 31 predicted proteins | sample CRUFie1St18metaG_FD_109645 | JGI IMG/M metagenome (GOLD analysis project Ga0163111, IMG submission 109645) | Marine microbial communities from the Costa Rica Dome - CRUD Field 142mm St18 metaG | ecosystem: Environmental > Aquatic > Marine > Oceanic > Photic zone | place: Costa Rica: the Eastern...
CCTCGCCAACAAAGTCTCGTCCATCAGCTTCTGCGAAATGAACCTAGACTTCGACATCAACCAACAAACACCTTCTCTCACAAGCCTCATGATATGGTATTTCATTCATGGATACTATGGCCGCCGAGACATATCTCCAGAATCCGACCGCGACCGCATGGTCACCTACGAAGTCCAAATCAACGCAGGCGTCGAACAACTGGTCTTCTACCAAGACCCAATCTCAAATAAATGGTGGATGGCCGTCCCCTACCAAGAGGAAGGTAAAATCGATACAACCCAAGTATTCATGCTCCCATGCGCAGAAAGTGACTACCTTATCGCATTAGAGGATGAAATCCCCGATAAATGGTGGCAAACCTACTACAAACTCATATAAGCTAACCAGAAAAGCCCGCCAAACGCCCCCTCACATCGGCTAGCTCTTCCCCACAATCTAATTCCCCCGCTATCCCAACTAGCTTCTGCTCCAACTTCTGCAAAAAGCGATAATACGCCATAGAATTGGGCTTTAGCGGCCTATGCCCTAACTCCCGCTTCAGCTTCTCCCATCGCTCTAATAACGCCCGACTTCGTGCCGTTATATGGCTCCCCACAAACTGCTCCCAAATATACGACTCCGCAAAACCTGTCGGATGCACCAAATCCTCCTGATAGAAACGATAATCCCGCAAGTCATCCACCATAAATTCATACGAGGGGAAATAATGTACCCCCGAAAATCGCTCTGCCAAATGATGGCTCAACAACAATAAGGCTGCTTTGCTCCGAGAGTTCTCTACAATCCCGTCTTTCACATGCCGAATCGGACTAACAGTAAGCAATACCTCCAACTTAGGATAGCGCACAAATACCTTCTCCAATAGCGACTCCCATAGCTGAATCATCCCCTTCAATCCCAAATACTCCTTCGAAAAAAAGCTCTTCGGATACTTATGACAATTCGCTACTATCTCCCCTGTATCACTGCGCCTATACGCAATCGATGTCCCAAACGTCAGGATAAGCATTCTACTCCTCCTCAACTGCTCACTCCCCACCTTCAATCGCTCCTCCAATCGCTCCAACAATGCCTCCCTACTCGTATCACTATACTGACTATGCACATCAAACGTATGCCAATACTCCCGCTCCAACCGAATCTCCTCCTCCCCAAATTGATGACCAACCAGCATCCAACGTAAGTGCTTCCACAACGAAACAGGATTGTATACGATCCCCAATGGATTCACCTCCACCCCAAATTTCGCCTCAGCCAATCGACCTCCCATCCGTTCCGCAAAGCACGACCCCAGCGCAAGCACCCCGTCCCCATAATCCAACTGCAACCTACTCTCCCCCAATGACAATGCCGTCCGAAACTTCATACGCCCTACGTTCGCTTACGCCGATTCTCTGCCGCCCGACGATAAATGGACACAATAAACCCAATCACAAGAATGAACGTCCCCAACCACAATACATTGATAAAAGGCTTACGTATCGCCTTAAACACAATCCAATCAGGTTCAAAGTTTGTCTGTTCTTGCACAAGTATCATAATAGGTTTCGGATCTTTAGGCTTAATGCTCCCAAACGTGAACGATAACCCCAATCCGTCTACAACAGACTCAATCATACGAGGCATATCATCCTCTCCCACAAAGTAAATAGGACGTGCGGTAAAGGTATCCATCCGACTCGTATAAATCTCCAAATTCTCAGCCACCGCCACCGAAAAACCCTTCAACTCTGGACTACCCGTTAGGTTCTCTACTCCCTTCAACTTCACTACATGAGACCCCACTCTAAAGGTATCCTGTAATCCTACCATATGCTGATGATAACGATACTTAGGATCTTCTTGCTCCTCACTAGGAGTGCTAGAAACATGCACATAAATATCCTCGGTCAAATATATTTTTCGCGAAGGATGCGCAATGATACTCTGCATCGTCTCATTCATCTCGGCTTCTGGATACATCACAAAATGATCCGATGGATCCTTAACCGATTGAAACGCCAACCCAAACAATTGCCGATTGTTGATATGAGGGGGCTTCAAGAACTCCAAATTCTTATTCAAGAAGTCTTCTACATATTGTAAATCAAGCGCTCCTTCTTTCTCTTCTTTTTCTGTTTTATCGGAAGTCGGATGCACAGGAATCTCCCCTGTATGGTCATGATGCTCATGCTCCTCTTTATGTTCTTTGGCCTTCTTCAAGAATACATCCCGAGGCAATACCATACTGAATTTATCCTTCGTCGAATCCCGAAAGCTCACCTTAAATGCATTCCCACTCTCTTCTATGACAGTCAATTCATGTATCGGCGCTACCGCCTCCTTCTTACCCAAATACTGCACATTATAACCCAATATAGGCCGCGCCCGATTCTTTACAAGTAACACATTATCAGCTTTTTCCTGCTCTGGAAATGCCGCCAAATCCTCAGGAGTCATATTCTTCGAAATGACTTCGTCATAGCCCGACGAAAACAGCATCCCAATCAACATCAACGCAAATCCAATATGTACAACGGTTCCTCCCATCACCTTCAATCCCTTCCGATTCTTCCGAAGTAGGGATATCAGAATATCTGTATTCGCAAATACCGCAAACAGGGATGCAAACAACAACAGCTCATCGGCTATCGTCAATACCCCATATTGAACAAACAATATCCCTTTCTGTATCGTATTCGCAAACGATAATCGCTCTGCACTAATCCACTCTTCAAAGGTCGAATCAAACACAAAGGCTTTCTGGTAAAACAACAAGGCCACAACAATAATCCCCCCTGAAACGACTGCCGCTAAAAACGGACGGAATAAAGCATCTGAGAGATTGGCCTGCTTAGCCTTTCGCCACCACAGAAATTGACCTATACCCGAAAGAACTCCAAACAGAACCGCAAACCAAACCGTCCATTGGTAATAGAACAATTGAATCTTAGGAGGAGGCGCAAAATGTGTCCCCAATATCTTATTAATAACAGGCAATGAAGTCGTGAAGATGATTACAAAGCTCGAAAAGAGGAGAACCAATACAGCCAAAAACAGGAAGAATTCCGCAGACCATACCTTGGCATCGTCTGCCTTCGTAGGGATTGACTTCCAATTCGCGGCCATCAATAGCACAATCATCATCAAATACACCAACACCAATACCAATAACTGCCCTGATAGCCCTAGGTCGGTAAAGGTATGCACCGATGTTTCTCCCAATATCCCACTCCGCGTCAAAAACGTACTATATAGCACCAATAGGAAGGTACTCATCACCAATACCATAGTCGTCTTCAAATACGTCCGCGCCTTCTGATACACCAGCATCGAATGCAAAGCCGCCACCCCACATAACCATGGTACTAAAGACGAATTCTCCACAGGATCCCAGTTCCAATACCCCCCAAAGTTCAACGTCTCATACGCCCAATAGCCCCCCATAATCAATCCTATACCCAATATCATAGCAGTCATCAACGTCCATGGCAATGACGGCCGAATCCACTCAGTATATTGCCCCCTTATCAATCCCCCAACCACATACGAAAAGGGAATGGCACTCGCCGCAAAACCCAAGAAAATCGTAGGCGGGTGAATCACCATCCAATAATTCTGCAACAAGGGGTTTAGCCCATTACCATTGGTCGGAATAAAGTCAGGATTCTGCGCATAAATAGGTGCATCGGGCATCGCATCTTTTAACAGAATAAAGGGCGTACTCCCAATCTTCCAAACAGATGGATCGTAGGCAGCCGCAACATATGCCATCCCTACAGCCCCCAAGCCCGCAACCATTGAAGGAAAGTACTTCCATCCATCACGAGCACCAACTACCGTAAACCCAATCATCAAACCTACGTACCCCAACAACCCCAATACAAACAACCCAAAGAATACGCTATCTATATTCTGGAAAAAGCCTCCAAACGTCCATACCTCCCAAAAGCCCGTCTGCCCTCTCAGCAACAATACCAAGCCCAACGTAGCCAATATTCCTCCCCCCAAATGAAAGCTCCCATCCAAGGGTAACTTCCCTCTGTCAGGCCGCTCAACCGACTGGAAGTACACATACAACAAATACCCCCCTGTCAATAACAACAAAATGGCATACAACACTCCTACAAAAGCTTCTCCCACATAAATTCCAAGCACCATCGAACTGACAATCAGTTCAATAGAGGACAAAACAGCTAGTATAATATTCCTCCATTCCCCTCCACGCCTCAAAATCACCAACCCCAATATACTATGCCAAAAGCTCCATAACAGAAAGCTTCCTTCCTGCCCTTCCCAAAAACATGCAATAATATAATAGATCGGCAACTCATTAGAGGCATGAGACCATACATAATGATATTGATATTGCTGAAAGTAAATCAGCATAAACAAAGTCCCAATCAAGCCGAATATCCCTAAGGCATGCAGATAAAAACCTGCTTTCCCCAAACGCTCCCAAGTCGAACGCTCAGCAGCATTCCTATCAGCAAAATAAAAACTAACCGTCGCAACAAAAGCACTCGAAAATGCCAATGATGCAAACATCTCTCCTACCTTGCCGCCTGTAAATAGATCCATAGATTGTTATGCGTTTATTCTGCCGCAATCGTTTCCTCTTCGTACTTCGAAGGACATTTCATAACGATTTTATCTGCTTCAAATAGCTTCTCCTTGTCTAGGTACTTGCCAATCACAACCACCTTCTCGGCTTTCTCAAAGTCGTTCGGCTTGGGTTCATGATACCGTACTAACTCCACCGCCTTCGTCGAATCCTCCAAGTAGAACATAAACTGATCTAGGTTAGGATTATAAGATGCCTTATCCCGTTCTACCCATTTCCCAACGATATGCACATAGTCCCCACTCTCCTTCGCTACAGAGAAGTTCGTATAAATACTCATACTCTGTGCAAAGTTCACCGCCAACATCACTGCAAATATCGCCACCATAGCAAGTACAACAATCCGACTGGTTTTCATAGATTTTTACCCTTATATAGATCCTATATATAATTAGGAAGACTGCTTCTCAAGCTCTTCCATTTGCTTTTCTAACCGTTGTACACTCCGTTCGGTTCGAATGAGGTACACAAGAAATACAACAAAAATAACCCCTACCACAGCCATTACCGAATAAATACGGTCGCTTCTCAACAAAAATGATTGAGATTGTAGGAGAAAGACAAATTGTACCAATAATGTATTCATAAATATACCAATGCTATTGAGCCAAATAATTACGCTTTTCCTTTAGTAGATTCCCACTCCTTATCTGCTTGCCAAGCCTCAAATCTCGTTCTCACCGAATGATACCGACTCTGCAACTCAAACATCCAAACGCCTAGCATAATGAACCCAAACATCGTCGGGTAAAGTAGCATCCGAAAGTTATTCCCCAAATCACTCTTATTAAAGATAATAGGCCCCTTCTGTGCAGTAGGATGCAGCCCATCAAGCATCTTAGGAATAATAAAGAACAAAGGAATCAAAGTTGCGAACGCAAATATATTATATACCGCTGAAGTTCTCGCTCGTTGGGTTGGTTCAGCAAAAGAGGAGCGCAGTAGAAAATAGGCGAGGTAAATCAATAAGGCCACTAAGGCGCATACCTGAATAGGATCCCATACCCACCAAGCAGAAAAGTCTGTATCTGGCAAATCTACCCCCCAAGCAACCCGAGACCAAATACTTCCCGTAATCAACCCCAAGGCATTAAACAATACCCCAATTACAGCAGACTCTTTTGCTTTTGCATCTATCAACAATAGATTCCCCTCAAAGTTTCTGTCAGGATCAGAAAGTTGTAGATAGCGTACACTGTGAAAAACAGACATGCTCATCAATACAATAACTGCAAACCACATGGGTACGTGGTAAAACAGGTTTCGAGCACTCTGCTTTAAAACAATCAAACTCCCCGAAACCTCAAACTCAGCAGATAATCCGTAGAATATCCCATAAGAAAGTAAGGCAACGGCAATTGACTTATATAGTATTCGGATAATTGACGTGCGATTCATATTGTTTCAAGAAACGATACCTCCCCCGGATGATTGGTTGGGAAGGGAATTTACTAGTCTTCAGGCAAATTTACATAAAAATGTCTGAATACATCATCACATGAAAGCTATATCAAAAGATACCCTAAGAAAAGGACTTTAGTCACAACTCCAATCACAAAATAAATACCCCATTCCTATTCCTTCTCAGAATCCTGTCTCGCCCATCTTCGCATAGAATCCCTAATTTATCTTATGACCTACGCATATGAATACAGATATTTGCACCCTCTCATACATAATATTAAAACAACATATGATTCGTAACATTATTTGGGATCTAGGAGGCGTATTACTAGAGACGGATCTCGAGAAAATGCAACAGGCTTTCCTCAAAATCCGTGACCCAAAAGCAACTACAGTAAACTATACCCGTCAAACACAACATAAGCTATTCACCCAATATGAAATAGGAGCCATTAACCGAGACGAATTCGCCCAAGGTATGCGCAATGCCTACCAACTCCAAGGAACCAATGCACAAATTATTGAAGCATGGAATGCCATTTTATCGGATGTAATGCCAGGGAGAGTAGAAGGCCTCCAAAAGTTAATGCCCTATTACAATATGGTTCTACTGAGTAATACCAATGAATGCCACCATGAAGCCTATAAGGACGATTGCGCTTCTTTGTTCGCATCGCTACAACGATGCTTCTACTCCTTCGAACTTAAGATGCGTAAACCCGATGAAGAGATATACATACATGTATTAAACGAAATGAATTGGAGGGCTGAAGATACCCTCATGGTAGACGATCGACCCAGCAATCTAGAAGGAGCCCAAAAGGTAGGATTACAAGTGTATAGAGTCTCTCAACCTCAAGACTTCTCCCGCCTCCTCACTGAACTAATTTCTATACACTCAACAAAAAAGTAAAAGAGAATCAATAAGGGATACTTTCAAATTAGAAATTAAACAAATACCATTTCCCTTCACGCTGGATTAGCTCCATACTGGCTTCCCGAAGCTGAGATTCAGGCCCAAATTCGAAGCGAATAACTGCCTTTCCCTCAGCGAAGGTAGGCGTGCCCACAACTTTACCCGTTTTAAAATATTCAATAAAGGATTCTGCTGTTTCGTCTGTTACATCACAAATACGCTGGGTATCAGGATCATTTTCTCGCATAGGATCACATAAGGAAGAAAGCCTTGAAAAGTCCTCTGTAACAGCAGCCTCAAAAACATTGTTTAAACAAGCTTCTGGACCTAAATTATCTTCGCTATCACACGCGATAAGCAAGCATACAAACAAAATCCATAGGTATTGTCTCATGATATCAAACTATAGCCAGGTCGTAGCCTTCTTACAATGAATAAATTAGCATTTATCAATCATATATCGAAATATTATACCAATTTACTTTTAATTCATATAAATTCTCTAAACAAAACAGGCAGGACGCAAGGCCCTGCCTGTCAAAGACTTTATCTTATACAAGAAGCATCTATGCTTGATTGTTCAGCTTTTCTAAAACTTTCTTGATTCCTGCAATCCCTGTTTCTGTATTATAATAACTCATATGATCTACAGGTACTTGATACAGAATAGGTTGAGGAGAACGATTCGCATCAACTTTACTCATACTGGCTACAGTAGAGACCATATCATTGGCTTCTTGGAATAAAAACTGGGTTAAAAGCTTATGCTGTACCCCATCAATCCCTGCACGGGTTAAGATTTTCTCCAAACGAGTCTTATCAGCATCATCCTTTTTGGGCATGACAGAGGTATTACCCGCAATGATAGAGTACCCAACTCCAGGATCAGAAGCCGATTGTAATTCCATAAGGAATTCACTGCCTGTGCGGAGGCTATCACTTACCTTATCACTCACATCTACATTAGATGTATTCAGGCCAAAGGTCTTTCCAATAGTACTTAGCCACTTCACTTTACTCGTTACCAAACCTAAAACAGCTGTTGGCCAACTCAATACAGAGAGCTTGTTTAATACCAAAGTAGCACCTACCATCGCCCAATCCTTGATTTTAATCCAAGGAGTTCCACCATTTGGGGTACCAATCATGATAAGGTGATCTACCATCTCTCCTCCATCAAGTTGCTCAATCATCCAGCGCGCAACTAAACCACCTGTCGAAGTTGCTACTATATGAAGGTTCTTATTATGGCTTCCCTTTAGTCCTATAGACTCAAGCTTTTTCTTAAGCTTCGCAGCCGAATCTTTCAATTCTGTATTAAAGGATTCATAGTCGAATGCCAATACAAGGTCATATTGACTCGCCAATAGGTTATAAAGGCTATCTTCTGCAGCCACTCCCTTAGGAGATAGAGACTCTTTGCTTTGCCCCATAAACCCATGTACCAAACAAACAATATTATTGGCTGTATTCACCTTCTTCGCAACTTCCAAGGTTTCTGCCTCATAGGACAACTCTCCTGTATCATCACGGGTAACAGCTGCCAAATAAGGATAAGGGAAGTTCTTTAACTTAAATGTCTTGTTTACAACCTTTTGGAAGAGAATCTTGATAGTTGATCCCAGACCCCGTGTAGCTGTATCCTCAGAAGCTTGAGCTTCGGGCAATGATTCAATGGTAATGCGTGTGCCCCCTTCTTCATTATCCGATGAACCTCCTAGAATATAGAATAGCTCGCCATCAGAGGCAATTGGCAGAATAGATTCCCCTTCATTCAAGGAAGTCGGAATGTCAATCACAATCGGATTTTCATTCGTTACCGCACGCGAATCATTGATATCACAAATCTCCAATACACTCAATTCTGGTGCGCCCGTTAAAGGAGGAACAAAAGCATACGGCTCTGAATCGTTCATTAATGATTCTGGCAAGACTGTAGGTTTGGAAACCCCTAAACCAGAGCCTGTAGTATCTGATCCAATGCTACGGCTTGCCTGCGTAACACTACCTAAAGCAAAGCGCATCTGCTTATTATTCTTTGGCAGCAGTACTTTTACACCTGCATTCTCCAATAGGCCTTCTGTGTCAAGTCTACCCAATGGCCGAATTGAACGACAAATAACCGTATCTGTTGTCCAATCAGGTAAACCACGTCCTGAGGCATAACGAGAGAACGTCAACCCTCTCTCTGAAGGAGTATTGATTGTGCTATCATCTCGATTCGAATCAGCTAATTCTAGGCCCTCTTGCGCAAAAGTCTCCGAATCAAACTCTTCTGTACTGATGATCAATTTAAAAGCATATTCTACTTCTGAGACCCCTCGATTGACCAATTTATCAGGTACTCGAAGCTCCAAATCGTATTGAGGGCCATATTCGCCTCCATCAAGGTAGGGTTCATACGTTTGCCCCTTATCAATCCAGGCACCTGCCATCAATTGATTCGTAATCGAATAATCATTGCTCAAGAATAAAAGCGCACAATAGTACTTACGTTTACCTGTATTCTTAATTTTAATTCGGAAAGCAGGATAGATCCAGTCCTCATAATCCTCATCCCATTTTGCTTGGAGCAGAACCTCTCCTTTTGTTTCAATCTCCATCCCATCATAATCTTGCATAATAAGGGTCATCTCGCTACTTGCAAGCTTAGTATGGGGATTGTTCAAGCCTTGCGTACTGGTCCACCGACAAATATGCTCTAATTCTTTAACAACTGCACGAGCGGTTCCTGCTGAAAATCCCGTCACCTGCTTAACCAATGGTAAGTCATCAGAGGGCTTTGTAATGCGGAAGCGTTTTTTCCCTTTATGCTTGTAGGCTACAATTCGGAAATCTGCTCCATCGTTAATGCCTGCTTCCTCCACATGTAAAGAATGAACGCCTCCTGGCCCAGCCGATTCAATTGCCTGTCGTACAAGTCCAATTGCCCCAATCAATTCATGATCAGAAGAATCTTCTGCTACAAGCCGAACCTTACTCTTAGGCAATGGACTCTCCTTGATAATAGCACGATAAAACGTATTTCTATCAGGAATAAACCCATCAAACTCAACCTTAGAATAATCTGGTAGAACCTTTGTGATTTTAGCAGTATTGGCATTGCTCAAATCACTTGTATCAATATTTTGACCTGCCGGCCATACAGCAAATACCGTTGTTTCGGCTCCTTGAGGCTTGGGGATTCCATTGGTTCCGCCAGCATTGACAATCCATCCTCCCCTTTTACGCTCATAGTTAATGGTATAATACTTAGGGGTACTAGTACTTGCCCCATTCAAGAAGTTGAGGTGTATGTCTTCTGATTGGATATAATCAAGCTGGGGATTTTGCTTCGTCACTTTATTCTTTACCATCGCCCCTACTCGGCGAATAAGGTCTCGATAGGTAATGTTTCCATTGGTTTGATTGAGGGTGTGGAGAACACTATAGGTAAAGATTCCTCTTTGCTTTCCATTTACAATTAGTTCTTTAGCCGTTTCGCTGTTTCGGCAACCTGCGATCAATACGTGACGACCGTTTTGAATGGCATAGCGTTTTTGCCCACTCTTAATTTGGGCAAAGTCTCCTTGGAAGTCCTTCTCAAAGAAAATATAATCATTTAGCTTTCGAGCCCCTTTGGTTCCTCTACCTGTAAAACGAGAAGTAACCTCTTCTTCATGCTCTCTGGTACCAGAGCCCGAATGACAACAATCCATCATCAGAATGATGTGAGGATTCTTTGTGGAAACTTGGTGGATAAGAGCTGCGAACTCCTTATCAACTAAATCTCTATAATATACCCCGTTAATTGTTCGGCGACTATCATAGCATACCATTGACTCATGCATATGATCATGGTCGAGATGCCAAAATTCAGGAGGCGCAGGTTCTTGAGACCCATGCCCACTATAATGCATAAAAACCGTATCATTTTCGCCTGCTTGCGATAAGTGATTTAAGAAGGCATCAATGACATTTCGGCGAGTGGCATCTTCATTCCGAAGGGTCTTCAAGAATAGCTTCCCTTCAGGGATGTTACTTTTTAGGTACGCTTCGACCTCCTTGCTATCATTTACACAACCATTAAGCGGAGGTACTGGATATTGATATTTGTCAATCGCAACCAGTAGTGCGTAAACATTTTTGTTTACCATTTTAACTAAAATTTATGTGGGTCCAATACATGAGAGAATGATACCAAAGGATATCCTCCATATAGTTGAATTATGTGTGAAAAACTATAGAGCTAACCGTCGATTCTTTACTATTTTGACTTAAATTAAGTAAAATATCTCCGAAACCAAATTAGCCATTTTGATTTACTAGTAGAGCACATTTCAGGCGCAAACCCTACTTGATACACGTAAATTAGACAACTTTCTATTTTATTATACCATATAAGGGAAGTCGGTTACCCCCTCATAGAAAAATTTCGAATTCCCTAAGCTTCCGACTACTTCTGTCTGAAACTCAAAAGAATTTATTCTAATTTTGTATACGCTCACAACAAGCTCGAATATCTATAGGAACACGATTATGCCGATTAACCTGAAAGATCCCAAGTATTATTTTAATCGAGAACTCAGTTGGATTCAATTCAACGAACGAGTGCTATATGAAGCGTTAGACGAAACCCACCCGCTTATAGAACGGTTGAAATTCATTGCTATATTTAGCTCAAACCTTGATGAATTTTTTATGATTCGAGTCGGGGGGCTAAAACAACAAATTGATGCTGATATTCGAGATATACCGATTGATGGCTTGGAACCAGAAGAGCAAGTTAGCCGTATCTCTACTATGTTACATCCATTGGTTGCACGCCAAGCCAAGATACTAGAAGAGGTACTCCTACCCGAGCTAACGAAGCAAGGCATTGTATTTAGAAAGGTAAAAGACCTCAGCGAACAATCTCAGGCGTACCTAAAAAACTACTTCCACAAGAAGGTATACCCTGTATTAACCCCTTTAGCAATTGATACGGCTCACCCTTTCCCTCAACTCCCAGGGCTAGCGATTAACTTACTCGTAAAACTGCGAGAACCAAATAGCACCCTCGTTCGAACGGCTGTTGTGCAAATCCCCAGTAGCTTGCGGAAATTTATCTCTGTGCCCTCAGAAGGAGACGATATGGAGTTTGTATTCATGGAGAACTTAGTTGCAGAGCATTTGGAAATGTTATTTCCCTATATGGAGATTCTGCGGGTTGCATCCTTTCGCTTCACACGAAATGCCGATCTCGATCTTTCCGAAGCAGAAGCAGACGACCTCCTTAAGCACATTGAACGCGAGTTGCGTAAACGTCGCGTAGGGGCAGTTGTCAGAATTGAGGTAACGCAAGGTATTGAGCCCTCAGACCTCCAATTCTTGAAGGAAGTAACAGGTATTTATGGAAATGATATTTATATCATCCCAACTTACTTGGACTTAACTATCTTAATGAAGCTCCTAAAGCTCAATAAGCCTCACCTTAAAGATGTCCCTTTCACCCCTTCCTTACATAAAGAGTTCGTCAATAAGAGTAACATCTTTGATGCAATCAAAGAAAAAGACATCCTACTACAGCATCCCTACTATAGCTTCATGCCTGTAGTCGAATTCGTCGAAACAGCTGCCAATGACCCCAATGTCTTGGCCATTAAACAAACTCTCTACCGAACCAGTGGAGACTCAGCTATTGTTCGTGCTCTACGTACTGCTGTAGGAAATGGGAAGCAGGTTACAGCGCTGATAGAGCTAAAAGCACGTTTTGATGAAGAAAATAATATAGAATGGGCAAAGCATTTGGACAATGCTGGAGTGAATGTCGTATATGGTGTGCTTGGCTTAAAGACCCATTGTAAAATCTGTATGGTAGTGAGAAGAGAAGGGGAAGACATCAAACGATACCTCCACGTAGGTACAGGTAACTATAATTCGAATACCGCAAAGCTTTATACAGACATTGGGTTAATGACTTGTGATGAAGATATGGGAGAGGACGCTACAGAATTGTTCAACCTTCTCACAGGATATTCTCTCAGACGAAAGTGGAATAAGTTCCTCATTGCACCTACTAGCCTACGCAGTAGCTTCGTCGAATTGATTCATGAGTGTGTAGACCACCAAACACCTGAACAACCCAGCCGAATCATGGTTGTCATTAACTCATTAGTGGATCCTAAAATGATTCAAGAGCTTTACCGAGCCTCACAAAGAGGAGTAAAGATTGATATGATTATACGAGGAATTTGTTGTTTGAAACCTGGAATTCCTGGTATTAGTGAGAACATAACGGTTAAAAGTATTGTGGGGCGATTTCTTGAGCACCCTCGAATCTTCTACTTTGAGAGCAAAGGACAATCAAAAATATTCTGCGGCAGTGCCGATTGGATGACCCGTAACCTTAATAGGAGGGTCGAGTTGGTCTTTCCTATCCTAGATGAAGATGTAAAAGCGCAAGTATCTCATATCCTCAAAACCATGTGGAAAGACAATGTGAAATCACATTATCTACATGCAGATGGTTCATACAAAAAACTAGAAGGCATTGCAGAGCCTTTCTCTGCACAAGAGTACTTCTTAGCATATGCCCAAAAGAAACACCAAGAAGTAGATACAACCATGCAAGCCTCTTAGCATACTCGGCTTATTTATAATTTATTAACCCTTCGTATTTGGGAATTCGAACAATTGCTCGGTATTTTTACCCATAAGAACGATTCGCCTCTCATTACATAGGTATATGAAAAAACAATTACTCCTCACTCTTCTTGTCTCCCTATTGATGAGTGCGCAAAGCATTGCGCAAGAAGGTATCCTAAAAGGATCTGTCAAAGATAAAACAACAGGGGAAGCCCTTGCTGGTGCGACCGTCTTCATCATTGGTACATATCTCGGTGCATATACAGATGATGCAGGTAACTTTGAAATTAAAGAAGTTAAACCTGGAGATTATTCTGTGAGAATCACATACCTAGGATATGTAGAAAAGGTATACAATGGAATTACAATCTCTGAAGGAGAAACCGAAATATTAGATGTGGGGATGACTTCATCCATCACAACAGTAGATGAGGTCGAAATCATTGGGAAAAGAGGATTGATTGACCTTGAGTCAGGTAAATCAGAGGTGACGATTACCGATAGTGACATTCGGGATATGAGCGTAAAGAATGTCCAAGAAATCGTGGCCATGCAGAACGGAGTGAATGAAACCCCTGATGGAATTCAGATTCGAGGAGGTCGAGTCTACGAAACGCAATACCTTATAGATGGGATTAACGCACAGGATCCGTTGGCAGGAACAGGGTTTGGGGTAGACGTCAATGCAGGGGCGGTAAAGGATGTGCAGGTCATTACAGGAGGAAGTGATCCTGAATATGGAGGTGGTACCTCGGGAGTGGTAGCCACACGCATTAAGGAAGGAGGAAGCGAGTACAGCTTCAATGCAAGTTATTACCGAGACAACCTAGGATTCAACCAAAATCAAGGGGTAAGTTGGAATACAGATGAGTTCAATATGTCTTTAGGAGGCCCTGTTCCAGGATTAAAAGATAAGTTAGGCTTTTTTGTAAGTGGAAGTATGTTCTTGTCAGATAATTACTTTCGGTCTCAGGCGGATCAATTGCATTCCTCTCTATTTACTAATGATTCCATTTGGGCACCTCGTCAGGACAACCGTTGGTCGAATACCATTAAGCTTACCTATAACATTAAGCCAGGCCTAAAGCTTTCATTGACTAACCAACATAGCCTGAACATCAACCAAAGCACGAGAAGCCTTCAGGTTATTGGAAATGATGCCATCATGCAACCAGGTTTCCAATATCGTTTTAGCCTTGATTTGGACAATGCCAATACCTATACCCACCATTCGAATCTCTCAGTATTGAACCTGAAGGGTCTCATTAATGAGCAATGGAGTTTCGACGCTTCGGTCGGGCGTCTATTCACCAACCTCCGTGCAGACGCAAATGGCAGACCCTTCCGAACCGAAACAGTAGACCAATTATACGACCCTCAATCCATTGTCACAGATTCGATACTTGTATTTGAACCCGATGGAGATAGCGTATTGTATGTTTTTCCAGGCCCAGGCCTCGTGAACAATGGAGGAATCGCAACCCTTTGGCATGATCACTATGCGCAGGAGTATACCTTCAAAACGAAGTTTACCTATAAGTCTAAAAATAAAGTCCATTACCTTAGTTTTGGGCAAGAACATAAGGAGCAAACTTATCAATGGATTGATGTAACCCGCCCTTGGGTGGGGGCTCCTATCGTTGTCAATGATACCCTCACAACGCCTTCAACTAGTCTAGGGCGAAGTAGCGACTTCTGGAAGGCTAGCCCTGCTACGGGAGCGTTCTACTTCCAAGATGAGATTCGATATAAAGGGATTATTGCTGTACTCGGTATGCGCTTCAACTACTGGGCGCCAGGGAAATTTGTGGATGATGCAGTGGAGGATGAAACCGCCCCTGTATTAGATGCCGTTCGTGAAGCGTATAAGAAGCAAACGGTCAAGATCTTTGGACGACGATTCAAAGCTCGAATCCTACCTCGATTACGGGTGTCGTTCCCTGTAACGGAGAACAATGTCTTGTATTTCAACTATAGTCATTCGATGCGTTTGCCTCACCCTCGATTTGTATATGCAGGTTTAGATCCAGTCTATCAAGATCGTTCGTTCTTATCAAACCTAGGGAATCCGAACCTAAATCCAGAGGTGAACGTGTCTTATGAATTAGGGTTGAAGTCGCAAATTACCAAAGACTTTGCGTTGACCCTTACGGCCTTCTACAATGACAAATTCGATTATATCGTGAGTCGGCGAATACAAGTGCAAGACCAGACAGGGCGTTTCGTAGAAAAGACCTTCTTCATCAACCAAGATTACGCCCGAATTCGAGGACTTGAGGTCGGATTGACTCAGCGAATAGGGGATTGGTTTACAGGAAACCTATCGCTTTCCTACTCTATCGCAACAGGAAAGTCAAATAGTGCTGCTGAATCCGCCTTACAAATCAAACAATTTGGTTTTGTGACTACCACTAAAGAACAGTTCCTTGCATGGGATCGGCCTTTTGATGCCAAACTCCTATTGGTATTTAGACCTGATTCCAGTATCCGAATTGGTCGAGTCTCCCTCCAGAACTTCCGCCTTACCATTAGCTCGACCTTTAAGTCGGGGCTCCGCTATACACCTTTCGAATACACAGGCGAAACAGACTATGGCCGACCTGTATATGAGCGCATCGAAGATCAGCCATTCGGAAAGATTGGAGCCAGCTGGTTTTGGACGGATATTCGACTTAGCCGAGACTTCTATTTCGGCAAGCAAACCCACCTAACCCTCAGTGCCGAATTGGAGAATATCTTTAACAATAGAAATTCGACCATTATCAATGGGGTTACAGGGCGTGCGTATGAATTAGGTGATGATCTCCCATTGAATTTCCGTGATCCTGTCTATCCGAATCCTCAGGATAGTGGGCTCCCTCCCTTCAATCCTGCTCGTTATATGGCACCTCGTCATCTCAAGATAGGCATTGGATTATCCTTCTAGGACACAATAGTGCTGCAAATATTGGCAATAGGCCTGTACCGCTGCGTACAGGCCTATTGCTTTTTGAGGCAGGGAGTCTAGTATACAACTTAAGGTATTCCTAATTGCCCTTCTAACCCAAAAGGCTGACATTGCTTTATGCGCGATGTCAGCCTTTTGTATGCAGATGTAATATAATCTTCTTTCTACTACTCCAAGTCCGCCAAAATCTTCTTCGCATCCGACTTATACTTCCCTCCTTCTGCAACAATATCCTTCAATAACTCACGCGCCTTCTTCTTATTTTTGCGCATTAGGTAAGCACTTGCCAAATACCACTTAGAACTCTCATAGAACCGTCCTGACTTCCCTTGGTTTACCAATTTCTCTAGAAGTGGGATTGCCAGTTTGGTATTTTTGAGGCTGAGATATGAGTTGGCTGTATAGTAAAGAACCTCAGCATTATTGGGTTCTTTCTCTAATACCTGATTGAACTTATTGATAGCACTATTGAATTTCTTTTGCTTATAGTAGATGATTCCTTGTGCAAACCACTCTCGGATCTGATCTACATCAGGTGCTGTATATTCGACCTTAGGGAATGAGTCATTGGTAGGAGCCTTAGAAGGAACAGTAGTACCTGAGTTAGTGCTAGGCTTAGGTTTACTAGACGACTTTCCCTTTTTAGGACCAGAGGAAGCTTTATCTTTAGTGGGTCTCTCGTTTTTCTCTTCCTGAACTTGGAGCGTTTCCAATTCTTTATAAGGCTCTTCTTCCACCTCTGCTAAGTCTCCAAAGCTCATATCATCACTTAGATCACTATCTTCACTCTTTTCGTTCGTAAACTCGTCATCAAACTCTTCAGATGTGACCGCAGGAACTGGGGCGGTATACCCTTGAGCAATAAACTCTTTTTCGGAGGGTTTCGTTCTTTCTGCCTCAATGGTCTGCCGAAGAGCTGCCTCAATACTATCTGCTTTGGTAATCATTCGATTGACCAATTCATCTATCGAAAAACTATGCTTACTATCTCTTACTTCTTCGGGAGCAGGAGTATCTGGTATAGGACTAGGCGGCGGTACAACAGTTGGGATGAGGGGGGTAAGCTCTTCCTCAAGAAAACCATCGGACTGCTCTTGTGTTCTTACATCTTCGACCTCGCTTTCTTCCTCTATCACCTCAACAGGAGGAGGGGGAATAGGCATTAATTCTTCATTTGGGAGCTTCTCATCTTCTACTCCTTCTATTTCAGGAGTCGTATTGTCTGCAAAGCCAGGAGCCTCCACCTCTTCACTGCCCGAAAAGTCCTCTTTCGCTGCTTCTGCCATTGTCTCAGTCGTACTATTAGGCGACATAGACTTCACCATCTCCACTACTGTCCATCCCATAAACAATACCACTACTGCTGCCGCAGCATATCGAAGGATTGGACGTGTGCTGAAGGCCGAAGCAGTTTGGAAAGGAGTCGCTTTAGGTATCAGGGATTCTACATCACTCAACAAAGCCGTAGTAATAGCAGGTAACTCATTAGGATTAGCAAGCTCTTTTAAGCCTTCAAGGGCATCCGCCAATAATTCGTCTTCTTTTGCCAAGGCATCTATCCTTGCCATTTCATCAGGGGAAAGCGAACCGCTTTGGTACTGAGCCAGCACCTCTGGAGAAATCTCCTGGAAGCTTGTTATGTGTGTAAACTTACTCATGTACTTCTAAGCGTTCTAAGTGTTTCTTTAAGTTTCGTTTTCCGTTCTGAATGTAGCTTTTCACCTGCTTCAACGAATAGCCCGTCAAAGCGACTACCTCTTTGTAGGATTTTTTTTGTAGGTAAAAGAGGCTAATGCAAGTGCGTTGAGCCGCATTTAATTGTTTGATGGCTTCTTGCAACTTCTTGAGACGAAAGCTATTGAGTTCATCCTTATCATCACTATATAGACTATTATTGATAGCGGATTCCATACGTTCCTCTTCACTTTTTTTCATCTCCTCTTGAATCGCATCTTTTCGCTTTCTATGCTTAAGCATATCTGTACAATGATTGCGAGTCACTGTGCTCAGCCAGCCTTTCAGGTTGCGAATTTCTCCTTTTTTCTTGAGTTGTTTAAGAAATTTTTCAAAAACAATCATAACTGCATCGCGGCTTTCCTCTTCATCCTTCAAGTATTTCATGGATACCAGAAATAGGAGATGGGTATATCGGTTGAATAACTCACCAATATACTTCGAACTCCCGCTTTTCTGGTAGCGAGACATCAATTCATCATCCGTGAAATCCTTAATATGTTTTCTCTTGAGGAAAAACATTGAGTGGGTACTCTAATTGCGAAAAATATGAGATTTGCTAGATTGTTTTGTGAAGTTTCTCATCTAAATGGAAACACTAATATACAATTTATTCGGGGAATATTACAGGCTTCGACTGTGATATTCAGGCTCTTCTATGAATCTAGATAACGATTGAGCAAGTGGAAGACGTATATGCGGTATGATAAATACGTAGTAAGTACCTAAAATGTTGGCTTATCCCCCCGCTTAATTTCAAGGATGTGCCATTCATGAGGATTGTATTACCTTCTTAACCTAAAGTTGAATATATTCGTTGGCTAAAAAACAATACCTGTGTTTTCTTCCTTAGAACAAGAGAAAAACGCATGTTTTTTATCATCATAATATCATATACAATGATCAAACGTTTTGTGCACTTACTAGCCCTTCTGCTTATTGGCTTTTCTGCATCCGCCCAAATGTTTCCTGTTGAGGAAGAAGGGGCGGGGAGTAAGCAAAATATGGACAATTATAGCTTCAAGATAGCAAAGTTGAAGTATGAAGGAGGAGGAGACTGGTATGCAAACCCCACATCTTTACCCAACTTACTAGAGTTTGTTAATAAGAATACGAATGTGAAAATCGCGCCTTTAGAAGATGTGGTTGAGCCAGGTAGTCCCCAAATCTTCCAATATCCTTATGTTTATATGACAGGCCATGGAAACTTTACCTTCTCAGATGCAGAAGCCAAAAATCTACGAGCCTATCTTATTTCTGGAGGCTTTTTACATATAGATGATAATTATGGGATGGATAAGTATGTCAGACGAGAAATAAAAAAGGTATTTCCTGATAAGGAACTCGTCGAACTGCCTTATAGCCACCCTATTTACCATAGTCATTTCGACTTCCCCAATGGCATCCCTAAAATTCATGAACATGATGGTAAGCCTGCGCAGGGATTTGCGATTATACACGAAAACCGAGTTGTTTGTTACTATAGTTACGAAACCGATTTAGGAGATGGATGGGAAGATGAACGTGTACATAATAACTCTAAAGAGGTTCGAGAAAAGGCTCTAAAGATGGGCACCAATATTTTGCTACTGGCATTGATGTATTAGTTTTCTCAAGGAGGATAATCTATTGGAATTTTTAAATCAATTGAATGACGTACAGCGTGCAGCTGTAATGAATACGCAGGGACCACAAATCATTGTGGCTGGAGCGGGGAGTGGAAAAACAAGGGTACTGACTTATCGACTCGCCTATATACTTGCACAAGGACTGGCTAAACCAACTGAAATACTAGCCCTTACCTTTACCAATAAGGCCGCAAAGGAAATGAAGGAACGGATTGCCAAATTGGTAGGGAATAAGGCGCATTATATCATGATGGGAACCTTCCACTCAATCTTTAGCCGATTGTTACGGGTGGAAGCAGAAAAGATTGGCTTTACGCGCTCTTATACCATTTATGACACATCTGATTCGGTAGACTTATTGAGGGTCATTTCGAAGGAACTGAAGTTGGATGATAAGAAGTTTACCCCCAAAAAGCTGCTTAATGGCATTAGTAAGGCGAAACAACATATGCTTACTCCTGCTGCTTTTGCTCGAACAGCCACAGATGTCTATACGGGAGTTATTTCAAAGGTGTATACGATTTATGATGAGCGTTGTCGGAAGGCGAATGCCATGGACTTCTCTGACCTCCTCATGAAAACGGCTATCCTCTTTAAGGAGCATCCAGATGTATTGGCGCGTTACCAACAGCTTTTTAAGTACCTGATGATTGATGAGTATCAGGATACAAACTATACCCAATATATGCTGGCTCGTATGCTCGCTGAGCAACATAAAAATGTATGTGTGGTAGGAGATGATGCCCAAAGTATCTATGCCTTCCGTGGGGCTGATATTAGCAATATCCTCAACTTTCAGCGAGACTATTCCAATGCGAAGTTGTTCAGGCTTGAACAAAACTATCGCTCAACTAGTACGATTGTACAAGCAGCCAATTCGGTCATTAAGCATAACAAACGCCAGATCCCCAAACGGGTTTTCACAGAGAATGAAAAGGGCGAATCCATCTATCTATTAGAGGCGAAAAACGAACAGGAAGAGGCGCGAAAGCTTTGTGCTTCCGTGCGCGAACAGAAGCAATATCATACCTTTTTCAACAAAGATTTTGCGGTTTTGTATCGTACCAATTCCCAATCTCGGGTTATAGAAGACGAACTACGCAAGACTGGAATTCCCTACAAAGTATTTGGAGGAGTATCCTTTTATAGCCGAAAGGAAGTAAAAGACGTATTGGCGTATATGCGTTTGGCGGTCAATGCTGAGGATGAGCAAGCCCTTAGAAGGGTCATCAACTATCCGACTCGTGGAATTGGGAAGACGAGCCTAGCAAAGGTATCGGCTTTTGCCCAAAACAACCGCCTAACTTTTGCCGATGCCCTCAAACGCTCTGGCGAATCGGGCATCAGTGCACGTGTACAGCGTGCCATCAACTTATTCCTCCAAAAGATCCAAAACTATAAGGCATTTGCCCAAAAGAAGAATGCCTATGAAGCGGCTAGTTTCATTGCCAAAGATTCGGGGATTCTGAAGAACCTCCACACCGAAAAAACGCCCACAGGATTGAGTAGGTGGGAGAATGTTCAAGAATTGCTCAATGCTGCACAGGGCTTTGTAGATCGCCCTAACATTCGGACAGCTGATCTCGCGAGCTTCTTGGCAGAAGTATCCTTATTCACCGACCAAGACAAGGAAGAGGGAAATGACGATTTCGTGAATCTTATGACCATTCACGCTGCGAAAGGGCTAGAGTTCAAGTCGGTCTTTGTGGTGGGGATGGAAGAGGGATTGTTTCCTGGGAGCCAGAATGTAAATTCGGCTACGGAAATGGAGGAAGAAAGACGGTTGTTTTATGTGGCTGTAACCCGTGCTGAGAAACAACTTACCTTGTCTTTTGCTCGTTGTCGAACCCGCTTTGGCAAGACACAGCACAATGAGCCTAGTCGGTTTATCCGCGAGATAGATAGCCGACTCGTTAGCCATACCACAACCCGCGGTCGACGAGAAGGAATTTCGACTATCCCTACGGAGAAGCCTAGCATTAGACGACTGAAAAGGGTGGCTGAAATCCGTGATAACCCCTCTCGAAATATTCCCCATACAAACTCCCAAAAACTGGCGGTTGGCGTGAGGGTTGTACATAAGAAGTTTGGCAATGGAAAGGTATTGAGTTTGGAAGGGAATGGAGAGAAAAGAAAAGCAACGGTATTCTTCCAAAATAGAGGCAGAAAAGTACTGCTGCTAAAATTTGCCCACTTAGAAATTGTAGGCTAGCTTTGTCTTTTGCATTGTCAATACAACTAGTCGTAGCCTTATAGGAAAATGGTATAATTTTGATTCTCAATTTTTTATCCTTTTATTGAGCTTGTTCTATAAGACATTGGCATAATTCATAAACATAACTATCCATTTCGCTGCGTAGATTCTTACCTATATGTGTGGTATAGCTGGTGTAATTTCCTTAGCAAAAGACATTAGGAGGCAAGAAGTAGAAGAGGTACGGAGAATGACTTCTGTGATGCGTCATAGGGGCCCCTCCGAACAGGGCTATTTCGAATCCAGCCAAGTGGCTCTGGGTAATGCACGCTTGTGTATTATTGACCCTACAGAAACAGGCAAACTACCCATGTGCAATCTACGAGGAGATGTGTGGATTGCCTACAATGGCGAAGTATCGAACTTCCAAGAACTCAAAAAACGCTATAAACTGGCCGAAAAATATGCTTTCAGAGGTACTACCGATACGGAAGTCCTTTTATACCTATACGAAGAATTAGGGATTCAATTTCTCAATGAGCTTAGCGGAATGTTCGCGTTCTGTCTCGTAGATTTGCGCAAAGAAAAAGCCTTTCTCGTACGGGATTTCTATGGGATTCTGCCGCTATTTTATATGCATATAGGAGGAAAAATATACTTCGCCTCCGAACTCAAAGCCTTCCATGAAGTAAAGGGATTCGAAGCGCATCAACAAGCCGAAGCCCTCTATCATTATTTCTCATTGGCCTATATTCCTGGTAAACTTACCCCCTATAAACAAATAGAGGAGATGCGAGGGAGCCAATATATGGAGGTAGATTTGGTCAAAGGAAAGCATTCGCTCCATACCTATTATGAATTGCCCTATGAGCAAAATCATGATGTGAGCGAAGCAGAAGCAAAGGGGCGGGTGCATGAGTTGCTATTGGATTCGGTGAGGCGAAATATGATTGCGGATGTGCCTTTGGGGATTACCTTATCTGGAGGGATTGATTCGAGTGCAATCTTGGCATTGGCCAAAGAATTAGGAGGGAGCCAAGGCATTCATACTTTCTCCCTTAAAATAGGCGAATCAAGCTTTGACGAATCCCCCTACCAAAAAATCATGGTGGACTTCGCCAAACCCCAACACCATGAAATAACAGTCAATCCGTCGGATGTATTAGAGGTATTGGTGAAGCATGTAGCTCATATCGATGAGCCTTCAGGAAATGGAGGGGTTATTCCGTCCTTTCTCCTTGCTCGGGAAGCCACTAAGTATGTAGATGTATTGCTCTCAGGTGAAGGGGGAGACGAGGTGTTCAATGCCTATGCAACCCATGGAGCATATCAGTTTCGAAAGCTCTACAGGCGATACAGCCCTGCTTTTGTGCGGAAATTCATCCATTGGGTTGCCCATAGCCTACCCACCAATTACAAAAAGTTGAGCCTTGACTTTAAGCTCAAGCGGTTCACAGAAGGAGCCGAATTGGACACGCCTGAAGCCCACCTCTATTGGCGACATGTATTGACTGAGATGGAAAAAGCTGAACTCATGCCCAATCACCATGATTATCGGCCTACTTCCGCTTTCTTTTCAGATTTGTTCTATGAACATGCCTTTGACGACGACCTTAACCGTATCTCCCTCATTGACATAAAACATTTCTTTATCGATGACCTAATGGTCAAAAACGACCGTACCTTCTTAGGGCATTCTGTGGAGGGACGTTTCCCTTTTATGGATCGGTTTCTGGTAGAATACGTTTCTCAACTCCCTGTGAACTATCGTATTAAGGGATTCAAACGACGCTATATCCAAAAGGAAGCCATGCGGGGACATATGCCCCAAAGCATCCTCAATCGGACAAGTTTTGGCTTGGAGATGCCCCATTCCATTTGGTTTCTCGACGAACTCAAAGGCTTCGCCCAACAATACCTCACCAAAAAGAAGGTTGAACGAACGGGCATTCTCCGTTGGGAAACCGTTGAACGCTTATGGAAAGCCCATCATACGGGGAAAAAAGATTACGGCCGAGCCATTTGGTCAATCCTGATATACCTCATCTGGTTTGACCTATTTATATATGAAGGGAATTATAAGGACTACCTCAACTATAATACGTCTCAAGTATGAAACCCGAATTATCCATTGTCATTGCTGCATACAATGAAGAGGCCAATATAGTCCCCTTATATGAGCTCATTCGGGAAATGTTAGAGGAAACCAAGATAATAGGAGAGGCCATTTGGGTGGATGATGGTTCGACAGATGGAACCGCGGATGCGGTAAAAACACTCGCCGAATTAGACTCGCGGGTTCGATACATAGGCCTCTCCCAGAACCAAGGCCAAAGTGCCGCTTTATTGGCAGGAATACAGGCAGCCAATGGGCATATCCTTGCTTTTCTAGATGCGGATCTACAAAATCATCCTGGCGATATCCCCCTATTGATTGCGAAACTCCGTGAAGGATATGAAATGGTATGCGGATGGCGAAAGAAGCGAAAGGATCATTATATCAGCTATACCCTGCCTTCTCGTGTTGGCAATGTATTGATTCGTATGCTCTTCAAACAACAGATTCACGACCTTGGGTGTGGACTAAAGGTGTGTAGAGCCTATACGGTGAAAAACCTACGATACTTTCGCAACATCCACCGTTACCTCCCGATTGTATTGGGATATAGTGGGGCAAAAATCGGGGAGGTGGTTGTTCGGCACTATCCGCGTATTCATGGTCAAAGTAAGTATAGCTTCTTAAAGGCCTTTCGGGTGATTAGGGAACTCTTGTATTTACGGTTTGTCTATAAGCATAGCCCCATTGTTCGCCCCGAAAATCTCCCTCTCCCCCTTCAGCCCTAAACCAAGTCTATTCCTCTCCTTCTGGTAGCCAATCTTCTTGTTCCTCCTCTTCTAGCTCTACGATTTCAGGCTTTTTCTTAGACGGCTTCCGTATGAGTTCCATCGGAAAAAAGTCGGTGATTTTTCGAGGACTATCGTAGAATATATCCATCAAACGCCCCACATTTCGGTAGAGCATCATGCAAGTTTGGTCTTTTTGTTCGCGGAGGCTTTGAAGAGCGTCTCGCTTCTCCTTAATAGATCCAATTTGTTTGCTTCGTGCTTCCTTAAGGAGTTTGCCGTAGGCCTCCACCTCAATTTGCAGGGCAGCTAAGGGAGCAAATTCCTTTAGGCGTTTGCCCAATGCAATCACATTCTCAATTCGAATATCTTTCTTCCCATTTCGAAACGCATTTTTACCGACTCCCATAAGGGCAGTATACTCATGTCCTCTACTGCCATATTTTGCCCGTATACTAGCATCCCAATACACCAATTTATCTTTCGATAAGGCATCTAACAATTGGCTAATCTCAAGCGTAGCTGCCCGTTGCATGTCCTCACTAATCCTCCACTGACGATACGCCTTTTTAAATGCTTCTCCTACAGGCTGAAAACGCTGGGATAGGAAATGAATATCTGGATGACTGGCAGAAGCCTTTAGGCGAGAACCATGTTCGTTTACTACGACATAAAACTTCTTAAGACTCTTTTGGGCAATAAGTAAGAAGGGATTGCGGACAAATATCCATGTTTCATAACTGGTCATAGGAAAATGCTAAGATAATGATGGGTATATATAATGTGATTGTATACAATCATATGTTTCATTTATACAATATAAATAACGTATAAGATAAATAGAAGTTTAACTTATAAGTTAAAAATATATAGATATATAAACTTTTGTTTATATATAACGCTAAAAATAGCTTTGTATATAAATAATAGTTTGATTGTTACTCAAGAAATAGAGTAGTAGTAAAATAAAAGTTTTACTAATAAGATAAAAATAGAAATATAATAAAATATAAGTTTTAACTATACTATAGTTTAAGAATCATTATAAAACTAAAGTTTTATAATGACTCTATTTATAGAGTAGAAGATAAATTTATATTTATATATGACTGATATAATGGAGTAGTAATAAAATAAAAGTTTATATACAACGATTTTATTTGAGTAATAATAAAACTTATAGATGCCGACTCTTTCATGACTGATGTTCTTATGATCCTTCCGTTTTGCTACCCTATCAACACAGAAGGCGAAACGGAACACGTCCGTTTCGCCTTTGCGATCATATATAGAGGGAAGAATCTTCTTATTCGATAACAATCTTCTTGGCAGTCATCTCCTTGCCATGCACAATGCTAAGGAAATATACGCCCTTAGGCTGATTCGTTAGGTCAATTTCCTTCTCATAGGTTCCCTTAAAACGGCTCGCCTTTTCATTGTAGACCAATTTTCCATTGATGTCAGAGATACGAATATCGAGACTGGCTTTACGGCTGGTCTTGAAACGAAGTGCGAAGAGCCCGTTATTCGGATTCGGGTGGAAGGAAAGCTCTTCCAATTCGAGGCTGGTTTCCAATTCGTTTACGTCTAGACCCGAACGTGCTACAATATCCATTTCCTCGTCTGATACATCCTTTAACATAACCATGGTCATTACGCGAACAATCTTGCGCTTTTCGCCTCCTTCTTCCATTTCCTCCACATCTACACTTTCTGTGATTTGGATGAACTTCTTCTTTCCTTCTCCGTCTTTGGCTTCCTCCAATTTCTTAATCTTTACATCAAGGCCTTCTACTCCTGCTTCTTCCAAAATCTTTTTGAGTTCTCCTTCATCCAATCCGTTTTCAGCATCATCTCCCTCAAGGTGCTTTACAATCATAGTCTTCTCGCCCTTCTTGCCTTTTTCGCCATCCACTTTCTTCATGATAACGACATGAGAACCTTCTTCTCCTTCTGCTTTTTCCATTTCCTTACGAATCTCTGCAAGGGTTTCGGCATCTACATGCCCTTCCAGGCTTTTCATGACATGCTCAACCTTATCTTCATCACTCATGTCATCTGCCATGATTCGGCTACCTGATGCACTGCTCCCTACGGCCTCTACCCGTACATCTACCTCTACTTCAACCTCATCCCCAGAACCTGCTTGTGGTTGAGGTACGTGTGCATCCACAAACTGTTGAACATCACTCATGTCATTGATGCTGATGACGGTGTCGAGCAATTGCGTTTGGTTGTCTATTGTGGTTTCGATTTTTACCCGTACTTGTTGGGGGCTTTGTGCATAACTTATGCTACATACCAGCATGAAACAAAGAAAGCTACAGAAGGAATAATACGTCTTGTTCATTGTCTTATGATTTTGATGAATGTTCTACAATTACAAATATCTTGATACAAAGCTACACATCCCTCCTATACGAAAGCGTTAATGCCTCGTTAAAATCTGTTAATGAAGTGTTAATGTCGGCCAGAATCCCCTTTGAATCTCCTACCTTTATAGACATATCATGAAAAACAAGCAACTATATAGCATTGTCGGTTTAGTGTCTATTGCCTTGCTCGGCATCTTGCTACTGCAAGTCTATTGGATTTGGCAGATGGCAAAGCTTCATGAAGCACGTTTTCAGGCCAATGTGTATAAGGCATTGAACCAAGTGGTGCGCCAATTGGAGGTAAACGAGGCCAAAACCGCCACCACCCAATATATCAAAACAGGGACTCGAACCCCCATGAATACGGAAGAAGAGGAGATTATCGTGCATACGTCTGTTTCGACAGATACATGCCAGTCGAGCATAGGGGATATGCATGAATTCCATAAGCAATTGCAAAAGGTCATTCACACAGATTCGGCTAAGGGGCGTATCATCAGGCAGGAACGCATTGTGCATGAATCCTATCAACTCGGATCGAAAGAAGGCAAAATTAGCGTGGAATCCTCTTGGGCATTTGCCGATAGCCTCGTGAAGGAAACCAAAAGCAAAGGCACGCAGATTTTGATGCTGCAAAATCGAGGGGTAGATACAGAAAATGTAGAACTCAATGTAGATGTTCGGATGTTGAATGGAGGTAAAGAAGATTCGCTTAAGGGGATGATTGTAGAGATTGTGCAGGCAATGAAGGAGCGTAGCAATACGGAAGAACGCAAAGATTGGTTGAATGTAGATCGAATCGATTCCCTCCTCACCTCCGAATTGGCCAATCAAGGAATTGAACATTCTTATGTTTTCTCCATCCTATCTGAAAAAAACGAACAAGCTCTCCTCACAAAAGGAACAAATGATCCTACTTCTACGGAATATCGCGTAAAGTTATTCCCCAATGCCGTCTTTTTCGGACAAGACTTTCTTTCCCTTCGCTTTCCCAACGAACATCTTTTGTTATTGGGGGATATCGCCTTACCTGCAACTGCTTCCTTGCTGTTTTCTCTCATTATATTGGTCTGTTTCATCGTAAGCATTCGCTCTATCCTCCACCAACGCCAATTGTCGGATATGAAGAATGCCTTTATCAATAATATGACCCACGAGTTCAAAACCCCCATTGCGACTATATCTCTCGCAACGGATGCCCTCCAGAATCCCATTGTCCAACAACAACCCAATCGGGTGACTCAATACCTTGGCATCATCAAGGAGGAAAACCAACGAATGCTCCAACAAGTAGAGCGTGTCTTACAATTGGCGCGCATGGAGGGCAAACAACTCGTGCTTAAATCCGAGCCCATCGAATTGAATGAGTGGTTGCAAGACGTGGCTGCTCATTTCCAACTGCAAGTTGAGCACCGAGCAGGCCGATTGTCCCTTCAAGTTCCAGCCCTCTCTCCAACCCTCTCCGCCGACCCCGTGCTATTGACCAATGCCTTGCACAATGTCATCGACAATGCTATTAAGTATAGTCCCGACGATTTACATATTGAGGTACAATGCCTTACGCACCCCAATGAAATTGAGATTCGGGTGAAGGATAAGGGAATTGGGATGAACCCTAGTGAAGTAGCTCGTATATTCGACCGCTTCTATCGAGTTCCGACAGGCGACCTCCACAATGTTAAGGGTTTTGGCCTAGGCCTTAGCTATACCCAACAAATCATTGAAGCCCATCAAGGCCGTATTGAAGTCCAAAGCCGAACAGGCCAAGGCTCTGAGTTTCGTATCTTCCTTCCACATACTCCAATTGCTTAATCCTATGGCACGTATTCTATTGATTGAGGATGACCCAAACTTCGGACTCATCCTTAAGGATTATCTCGAAATTCATGGGTTCGACCTAACTCTTGGGAGAGACGGACGAGAAGGTTGGACGCGCTTCATAGGAGGCAAGTATGACCTATGCCTATTAGATGTGATGATGCCCCATAAGGATGGCTTTTCATTGGCACAAGATATTCGGCGAGCCAAACCCCAGATGCCCATTATCTTCATTACCGCCCGATCTATGAAGGAGGATGTCATTAAGGGATTCAAACTTGGAGCGGATGATTATATTACCAAGCCCTTCAATTCAGAAGAATTGCTCTACCGAATCAAGGCGGTATTGAAGCGGAGCAAGCGGGATTCGAACCCCATACCGAATCGTTTTACCCTCCACAACTTTACCTTTGACCATGCCCTACGAGCCTTGACCCATCTAGAGGAAGTCCAAAAACTATCGCCCAGAGAAGCCGACCTTCTCCAATTGCTTTGCCTCCACAAAAACCAATTGCTTTCTCGTGAGTATGCCCTTAATACCCTTTGGGGCGATGACAACTACTTCAATGGCCGAAGTATGGACGTATTCGTGACCAAACTCCGCAAACGCTTTAAGGCTGATTCAGGTATTCGAATTGAGAATGTTCACGGTAAGGGCTACCGTTTTGTTGTGGAAGGGGAATAAACCTGAGCTATACATTAACCCAATCGCCGAACCCCATCCGTAATATCTACCGCATACAACTCACAATCATACCCAATTTGTGATCGATAGGCTTGTGTAACCTCTTCGCTGAAGCGTTCCACGGCATTTCTTCGTACCAATGCGAGGGCACATCCTCCAAAACCCGCTCCTGTCATCCTCGCCCCAATACATCCCCAAGCCGCTTTTGCTGCATACACAATACAATCGAGTTCCTTACCCGTCACCCCATAGTCGAATCGCAAAGATTCATGCGAAGCGTTCATCAAATACCCAAATTGCATGATATCTCCCTTTGTGAGGGCTTCTGTTGCCTGCTGCACCCGTCTATGCTCCGTGAATACATGTCGAGCGCGCTTTTTCAGCTTCTCGTCCTCTACATACCGTTCAATATCTCTCCATTGTACTTTGGCAAGGGCTTGTTCTTCAGGCCGATACTTTTGAATAAGGGCAAGTGCAGCTTCACATTCGGCTCTACGCTGATTGAATTCGGAGGTAAGGAGGGTGCGGGGCTTACACGTATTCATAATCAGCAATTGGAATTCCTCCAAGTGAATGGGCACATACTCATGCGTCAAGGCATCACAATCAATCCGAATAGCATGATTCTCCTTTCCATTGGCGATGGAATACTGATCCATAATCCCACAATTCACGCCCACAAAATCATTCTCCACCTGTTTCGCCAATTCAGCCAATGCAATTCGGTTTATGCTTCGGTCTTTATGGAGCAATGCAGGAATTTCTTGATTGCCCTTCTCCAAATCAAGCAACAGATAGGCAGTCAAAACTTCGATAGCAGCCGAGGAGGAAAGCCCACTCCCAATAGGCAAATCACTCTCATAGTGAATCTCAAAACCCGACGAAAAGGTCATATACTCTTTGAGTTTGGCGAATATCCCTTTTGGATAATTGCCCCACCCATCCCAAGGGGTATACTGCAACGCATGGTCGAGTGGAAAGCGTACATTCTCCTCCATACCCGTAGAAGTCAGCACGACATCTCGGTCATTGCGTCGCTTGACCTTTGCTTGAATCCCTAAAGAGATCGCGGCAGGTAGCACATGCCCAAGGTTATAATCCAGATGCTCCCCAATCAAATTCACCCGACCTGGCGCATAATAGGTATATGTTTCTGTTTGCGTTACCAATTTTTTGAATATGAATTGTTTTTCCTTATTCCGACTATTATTTTACTATCCGACTTGAGAAATTCGTTTAGTAATAGACGAATGCAAAGATATTACGGAAACGAACTATTCTAAAGCCTATATATGAAAAGCTTACGATATTTTGGGATATTTTTCCTTTGCTGTTGGTTCTCATGCTCCTTGCAAGCCCAAACAGATGATGGTTTCAAGGTAGATGAGGCCAAATTGCCTTTATTGTACGTCAAATGTAAGAACCGCATTCCCATGGAGTCGCTTACCAAACAAGCGGTTTCAGATGCCTCTGTGGAAATCGGAGCCATTAAGTTGCCCTATGGTACACGAAATGAATGGATCTTGAAGGAGGAGGAAGTCCTTATATCATATGCACAAAATTTCGCCGAATACCCCTTCGACGTAACCAAACACCTAACAGATGAGGAAGGCGTTATCGCGCTTAGTCCTGAAAAGGAGGGATTGGTCACAGTGGAGGTATATGCGATGGATGCCGCTAGCCAGAAAATGGAGAAGAAAGGAGAGAAGCATTTCTTGGCAATTCGGCCCCCTTTTCCTGTGGTGGAGGTGAAGGTCAATGGAGTAAAATGGAATGGCAAAACCAAGGTTGGCATGAAGGACCAACTTACGGTACACATTAGTCCAGATGTAAACTTCCTCGCAACAGCTCCAAATGAAGCCCGTTACCGAATCCCGAATCCCTATCTCCTCCTCCCCAAACGTGAGCTCCTCGTTCAGCCCAACTCCAACTCTCGGGAAGACTATATTGAATTTCGGCTAAATGAGTATCCTCTGAAAGGCAATTCGGAGATGTTCTTATTGTTGAACGATATTTACCGAGTGACATCAGAGGATAGACCTGTACGGGTTCGATTTGAGGATTGGAAATTGACCTATCGTATGCCCATTCGCCAAGAATAAAGCCTTGTTTTCCCTTGTTTCATATGTTTATCATTTTTGTCTTATGATTGGCCCAGAATTAATAAATGGATTCTACCTTTCCAAACCATCTGAGAAGGACATTAAACCATTCGTTAAGTATTTGAATGGTCCTTTGATTATGCAAAATACCCTTCAAATTCCCCATCCTTACCGAAAATCGGATGCGATTGATTGGTTTGAATATGTAGCAGAACAAGAGCGATTGCATAGCCGCATTCGATATTGGGTGATCCGAAACCCGAAAGGGAAATGTGCAGGAGGAATTGGTTTTAATGCAGATTACAAGCCCAATAGCCATAAGGATGAGATTGGGTATTGGTTAGGAGCTCCTTTTCGAGGGAAAGGTGTAATGACCTCCGCGGTGCGAGTTGTGTCACAAATCGGTATGGAAGCATATGGATATGCCCGAATAGAAGCGAATGTATTTGCTGGTAATGAAGCCTCAGTAAAGGTGTTGGAGCGTTGTGGGTATGAATATGAGGGTATTTGTCGGAAGCTTTACAAGAAAAAAGATCGCTATATTGATGCGCTTCGGTATGCGTTGGTTCGATGAAGGATTAAGGGGGATGGTTGAATGTTAAGCGGGACAAAAAGTGAGAAACCCGCCCAAGGAATTGGCATTGTTTCATACGGGAGTGAATCGTATATTCGTTAGTCATGTATACCCAAATTGTTAAACAACCACCGTATTATTAGCGTTTTCCCTTATATCATACCTTCGAATACGATATTATATGTATACAATCGCTCGAACTTCTCACTTTCTGCATTGTTCCTTCTTACTCTTTTTGTTTGTATGTATAGATGTGCTACCTGCGGTAGCCTCACATAATTTGGCGGGTCAAATTACGTTTCGTCGGGTCTCAGGTAATCGATACGAAATTACTTTAACTACCTATACCGACCCCGCACCACAAGGGGTAGATCGGTGTTCGGCAAGTTTGGAGATTTGGGATGCCAATGGCAATAAGATTACGACCCTCGATAGTATTCCGCGTAGCAATGGCCCCCTAGATACCTCTAATCCCATTGATTGTGCAGGGCAAATTACCTATGCAGGAGAGGTATTCTTCGGGACAGTCAAAAAGAATATCTATATCGTAGAGTATGACTTCCCTGGACCAGGGATTTATCAGGTTCGCTATAGTGATAAGTATCGGCATGGGGGAATCATTAATATGAATGATCCTGATAACACGACCTTTTATGTATACAATGACCTCAATATCCCTAACCCAATTTTAGGACAGAACAATTCGCCTTTATTCCTCAATGATCCTTTGGATCAAGCCTGTGTTGGTAAATTGTGGTTGCACAACCCTGGAGGCTTTGATCCAGATGGAGATTCGTTGGTATATGAGCTATTGGTTCCCCAACAATATGACCCCAATAGTGGGGTTACACCTATTCCTGTATCTGGTTATCAGTATCCCGATACTGCAAACTTTGGGGTAAGTACGTTTACCATTGATACGGAAACAGGCTTGATTACATGGAATACGCCGCCTATGGTCGGGATTTATAGCGTGGCTTTCCGAGTAAGTGAATACAGAAACGGGGTTAAGATAGGCGAATTGCTCAGAGATATGTCAATCTTCGTGGATGTATGCCCGAATGATCCCCCTATCATAGAATCTCTCTCGGATACCTGTGTACAAGCAGGTGATTTTATGGCTTTCGATTTTACGGCCTATGACCCGAATTTCCCTACGGATAGCCTATACTTCCAACTCAATAATGGAGGAATTGGAAACAATGGCCCATTTGCGGTTTCGAATGCGGCTACTATCTCTATCACCCAACCTGTAGGGGGTAGCATTCCTTTGGCTTCGTATGTCGATACGGTGAAGGGAGTGGTAGAGTGGCAAACGGCTTGCGAAAATATCCGCCAAAGCTTCTATCAAGTGGACTTCTTTGCACATGATAACATTAGCTATATTCCTTTAGTCGGCAATTCTATGCTGACTGCCCATAAGATTGTGAAGATAGAAGTGATTCCTCCAAGGGTTAGAGGGCTTGTTGCGACCAAGGGCTCACGGGCTGTTAGCTTGAATTGGGACGCCAGTATATGCGACAATGTAGTCGGCTACAATATTTATAGACGATTGGGAGGAAATACGTGGAACCAAGATACAGTATGTTGCGACCAAAGCCCTGAAGGGGGCGGTTTCGAATTGGTAGGCTACAATGAGGGATGGATGAATGTGGAATTCGTCGATTCGCTTCTCATCTCAACCAGCAATTTCGGTCAAGACATTTGCTATGTCGTTACAGGCCTCTATGGAGATCCCTTCAATCCTGGCATCGAAAGTTGTGCTTCTGATGAAGCTTGCGTACAAATCCTCAACGACCAATTGTATATGACGAATGATAGTGTTCGTGTAACAGATTCCTTGATCGGAGAGGTCTTTGTAAGTTGGTCGCAGCCTGATTCTATCGACGGATTCTTTACTGGGCCTTTCAGCTATCGACTCTATCGAGCGGATGACAACCAAGCTCCTACAACAGTCATTGGAGATTTCCTTTGGGACGACACTACTTATATTGATACGGACTTGGACACGAAAATACGCGGCTACAATTATCGAGTTGTGGTATTGGACGGGCTAGGATTAGAGGTTCCTATGGAAGCCGACCGAAATGAAAGCTCAACCATCTATTTGCAGGCATTGGGAGGCCAAAATTCCGTTAGTTTATCATGGGCTGATTACCCTGCTTGGCAAAATAGCAAATACTATATCTATCGATCTGATAATGGAGGTGCGTTCGGATTATTGGATTCGGTTACCGCCACGAGTAGTAATATACATAGTTATTTCGATGCAAACCTCAATCCTGAAGTAGAGTATTGTTACTTTATTCGTTCACTTGGGAGTCATGGAGCCACAGGGATAAAGGATCCTTTGTGGAACGATTCTCAGATAGATTGTACATTCGCCCGAGACGAAACCCCTCCTTGTGCGCCACAAGCAGATGTATTTGGCGATTGTGAGAACCTCATTCATTTCTTGACCATCACGAAACCCGATTCGGCGAATATATGCGATGATGATGCTGATTTCCTCACCATCTATTTTGGCCCAACAGAAGGAGGGCCTTGGACAAGCTTGATGAATCTGGATTATGACAGCTTTGAAGGAGATACGTTATTGACCTTCAGTTCTCTTACAGTGGGTAGCAATTTCGCGGGTTGTTATGCGGTAACCGCTACAGATACTTTAGGCAATGCAAGCTTGATTAATATGCCTGCTTGTGTGGATAATTGTCCTTTATTTACCATCGGAAATGTGTTTACACCAAATGGAGATGGGATAAATGACTATTTTCGGCCTTTGGATTATCGATCGGTAGCTTTGCGGAAGTTTGCGGTATTTGACCGTTGGGGAACACAAGTACATGTGAACACTACAGATATCGAACAACTTTGGAATGGTATCGTAGACTATACCTCCAAACCCGCAAGTGAAGGGGTATATTATTATTATATAGAGTATGAAGAAGTGCGTTTGGGAGGCAATGAAATCAAGAGTCAGACGGGCTGGGTTACGCTCTTCCGATAAATAAAGGAACTATGTTTACAGGAATTATTGAGCTATTGGGCGAGATTAAGGGGGTACAGGAAGAAGGAACAAATCGGATCTTTCGAATTGCTGCCCCTTTCCCAGAAGCCATTAAAGTAGATCAAAGTATTGCCCATAATGGGGCGTGCTTGACCGTCACAGAGATTTATGCTGTAGAGGATCAAACGGAATATTCTGTTACTGCCGTGGAGGAGACGCTTGATAAAACGGAATTGGGGCAATGGAAAGTAGGAAAGAAGGTGAATATCGAACGATGTATGCAAATTGGTGCCCGATTGGATGGGCACTTTGTACAGGGACATGTGGATACGGTGGGGCGGGTAGAGCGTGTGGAAGAAAGAGAGGGCTCTTGGATATTCGAATTCTCCTACCCTGATTCGTTCGAGGATTTATTAGTGGATAAAGGATCGGTCTGTGTGAACGGGGTGAGCCTTACGGTTATTTCAGCAGCTTCTGGTCGCTTTACAGTTACCATTATCCCTTATACATTCGAACATACGAGTTTCCATGCCCTAGCCGCAGGAGATTCCGTGAATTTGGAGTTTGATATACTGGGAAAGTATATGTATAAAATGCTAAAGGGAAGAGGGGTATTGTAAGAATTGTTTTAATCATTGAATGCTATGAAGAAATCGGGACTTAGTCGGAAAGCCTTTCTTAAGCGGGGATTGGCTTTAGGGGCAGGATTTTGCGCATTGTCTGTAATGCCTTCTTGTTTCTTGTTAAATGAATCAGAAGTATTATTGGGAAAAGTTGCGGATATAGAAGGGAGTTTGCCCCAAATATTGACATTTAATCGGAAACCTGTATTGGTGTGCGAATTAGAGGGAGAATTGACCATTATTAGTATGGTCTGTACCCATAAACAATGTACGGTTGAATATAAAGCGGAAGATGAGCAGTTCTTTTGTGGATGCCATGATGGACTTTATGATAAGGAAGGGAAAGTATTGGATGGCCCTCCACCCGAACCCTTGAAGCGTTTTAAATTAGAGCTTAGAGGAGAAGAGTTGTGGGTATTAAATGAATTTGTTTAAAACAAAAAGAAGAAGGACGACCCTAATGGGCCGTCCTCTCATGGTTGTTTGGGTTGTTTTCCTATATCCTACAAAGGGATTGGGACTTTGGCATCTTTCAACATGACAAGAAAGATGCTATATGGACATTTGTTCTATACATCTTGATAATCGGGTTGGCCTGCGATATAGGCCTTGGGATATAACCTTTTCATTCGTTTGTCGATATCACTGACAGTAACACGCCCGTCACTATCTTCATCGAGAATTTCATTTTTCTTATAGGCTTCAGTGGGATCCGCATAAAGGGTATAACAGTAATCTTGTGGGATTGCACGAGGATACAAGATGGCTAGGTATACTTCTGTAAGGGTATTAAAGGAGCCGTATTTTTTCTTTACTCTTTCAAAGTACTTTTGGACATAATCCATTTGTTGGATATGATCCATCTTTTTTAGTTTATAAACGGAGGTTCCGAAGTCTTTGGCTGTTGCGGGCATCCATTGGATGAGACCTGCTGCGCCGCTTCCTTTGCCATTAGATCGAGCAGCGTCAAAGCTTGACTCTGAATACATGACAGCCATAAGCCATTCGGGTTGCATATCTATTGCGTCAGCGACTTCACGGACTTTATCTTCAAACGCATCTGTATCCGTAACATATAAGCTTGCTTTGTCCATGAGGTACAACTGGGGTCGTGCTGCTGATGCTGCAAGATGTTCCCCCTGTTTAAAAAACTGAAAAGGATTCCAGATACCGTGGGTAAACAAATTGCTAATGATGATAATGCAAAGCATAATGCCTGTACTCTTGATGGTTTGGGGGAATCCCCCTGCGTCCTCGGGAGAGCGAATGAGCTGGGTACCATTGCTCTTCTGGTAGTTTTTACTGACTTTGTAATTCTGACTGTAACTTCTCATAATTTTTGTTTCTGCCTGTTTGTTAATACTTTTTTTAGTAACCTAATAGGTGTATTGTCCTATTTTCTATACAAATATAGCAAATAGTTTTGACAAAAAATCTTTTTATTAAACTTTTTGCTATTTTTATTAGTGGGCTATTTTGCCTCTAATGCTATAAGCATATTAATTCGCTAGAAAATATATCATAGAGGATAAGCTCACTAATGTGAATTAGGTAAAGGTAGAGTTTGAAAGAACTCATCGGTAGAGTGAAGAATTGTTATGTATTTTAAGGGGGAAAAGCTGTTTCTTTTAGCGAAATTTGGCAATTGGGGTAACACTATGTATTTTAGATTATGAAGTAAATGAGGCTGATTGGACACGGCCTCAGATTGATTGTGCTACCTTATACCACATATGATTTATTATACACCTTAACGATTCTATATTTATGAGAAAACGTATTTACACGCCTTTAGTCCGAACGGTTTGGTTGGGATTGTTTCTATTGTGTGCAATAGGAACGGTTTTCGGGCAGAATGTGACGATTTCGGGAAAAGTTTTTGACCAAAATACGAAAGAACCTCTACAGGGAGCGAGGGTTACAGCAGAACAACTTGGAGGATCAATGACTAAAGAAGATGGATCCTTTAGTTTCGCAATTCCCCAACAAGACAAGATACGTGTGCAAGTAACTTACCTTGGCTATAAATCAGCTGAAAATATCGTGAACTTGTCTGGTAAAACATCTGTAGAATTAGAATTTGGACTAGCAGAAGACATCTTCGAAACAGATCCTGTAACGATTACTGCAGCTAAGGGACTGGAACAAAAGCAATCGGATATTGTGGTGTCGATAGAGGTTGTCAAACCTCAAAGTGTAAACCTTCAAGCGACAGCCAATATCACCAAAGCCTTGGTACAAATACCTGGTGTGGATAACCTAAATGGCCAAATTAATATTCGAGGAAGCTCGGGTTATTCACAAGGAGTAGGTTCGCGGGTAATGGTAATGTTAGATGGACTTCCACTCCTTCTCTCGAATACAGGAGCTCCCGACTTCAAACTATTGCCAGTAGATAATATTGATCAAATAGAGGTAATTAAAGGAGCAAGTTCGGTAATGTATGGATCTTCTGCTCTAGGCGGGGTTATCAATGTACGTACTTCTGAGCCTGGGGAAGAGCCCTTAACTTCTATTCGACTCAAACAATCTGTCTACGACAGTCCTCGGAACAAACACCTTGATTGGGATGGTAGTAGTAGTGCTTATGAATCCTCTTTCCACATCTTTCACTCTCGTCGAATTGGGAAGAAGCTCAACTTCACAGGTAAGATTGATGGAGTTTGGGATTCAGGGTATATGAAAGACAATGGGTCTCGGGAAGCTCGTGGGATGATGATGTGGGCTTATAAGCCAAAGCATGGACTCTCTATAGGCTTAAATGTATCTGGACGTATTGACACAAGTGCAAGTGTTCTCTATTGGAGCAGTTATCTCCCTGATACAACTTTCGCAACGGTCAATGACTCTTTGGTTGTTGCGGAGATTCAAGGGGGAGGATTGGTACCTGACCAAAGTAGTGCTACTGTTTTCCAAAAGGATAAGGTAATAGCAATTGATCCTTATGTGAAATACGTAGATTCAACGGGTAATTTGTATTGGTATAGAGGCCGTTATTTCCAGAATGTCAAGGACGCAACAGCAGGACGCTCATCTAATAATATCGTTGTATATAATGATTTCTTGTATCAACGGGCGGTTTTTGAGAAAATCGAGGCAGGAGAGATGAGCTGGGGAAGCGGAATTACCCATACCTATAATTATACAAGGGGAGACAGCGTGACAGCAGGAGCGCATGATATCCATAACCTCGGGATTTTTACCCAAATGGATGCGAAATTTGTTGAGAAGATAAATATCAATTTTGGCTTCCGTCTGGAGATGGTTCAAATCGATGATTTAGATTGGCAGGTTGCGCCTTTGTTCCGTACAGGTATGAACTACCAAATTCGTCAAGGAACAAATGTACGGGGTTCATTCGGACAAGCATTTAGAGCTCCTAGTATCTCAGAATTGTTCGTGAGTACAGCAGCAGGGGGAGCAGTAGTAGAGCCCAATCCTAACTTAAGATCAGAGAAGGGATACAGTGCGGAGCTTGGAATCCGCCAAATGTTCTTGGTAAAAGGGGAACGTGGTAGATTCTTTGGATATGCTGATCTTGCAGCTTTCATGATGCGCTTTGATGATATGATTGAATTTGGGTTTAACGAAGTGAATCTGGCTGCAAGTGATATTCGATTGTCTACTCGAAATGTTGCCAATGCGAGAATTCGAGGATTAGAGTTTGGAACCCAAATGACCTATGAGAGAGGAGATTTTGTCGGAACACTCGGAGGCGGAGTTACGTTCTTAGACCCACGCGATCTAGGTGCAGTACCTGAAGAGAATCAACTTCGAATTTCCCATTGGCCTTACGCGAATGTGGGGGAGGTGAACCTTGCCGACTTATTTGATGTTACGGCACAATTAGCAGATACAACCCTAAGTGACCGCCCTGAGAAATTGAAGTATCGAAATAAGTTTATGGTTCGTTTCTCTGGATCGCTTAAGTATAAGAAGATTGGGTTTACTGCTAACTTCCGTTATCGTAGCTTCATGGAAGAAATCGACCAAATGGCTTTCTTAATTCTTCGTCATTTAAATTACTTCCGTCAATTGCATCCGAGTGGTGATAAGGTAGCAGACTTTATTATCTCCTATGATTTTACAGATGATGTTTCAATGAACTTAACGATTGACAATGCCTTTAATGAGGAATATATGATTATTGCGGGCTTGATGGCACCACAACGTAAGTTTACCTTACAGTATATTCATCGATTCTAGGCTTTTGCCTTGAATATGCATATAAAGACGTCTCGTATGGCTATACGAGGCGTCTTTTGGGTTTAGGCTTCTTTTATTCCTTTTATTGATTCCTTTAGTATGTGTATATTTTTGTTAATTTTGAACGTCTTTGTTTCGGTAGTGTAGATGATTGCACGGAATTGAATGTGATATGTCGTATAAAAAGATTAATAATATTACGGGTTGGGGCGTTTTCGGGTTTGCGCTCATTGTCTATCTGATGACAGTTGCCCCAACAGCGAGTTTCTGGGATTGTGGGGAGTTTATTGCATGTTCGAATGAGTTGGAGGTTACACACCCACCTGGCGCACCCTTCTTCCTGATGCTAGGTCGTATATTCGCAATGGTTGCCTCATTTACGGGTGTGAATGTGGCGTTTATGGTGAACTTAATTAGCGTATTTAGTGGAGCCTTTACAGTGCTATTCACATTTTGGAGCATTACGCATTTGGCACAAAAAGGGTTACGCCAGTATGATATGGCTGAGGATAGCAAGACTATCAGCACTATGTTTGCAGGAGTTGTTGGAGCATTGGCCTGTACATTTGCTGATTCTGTGTGGTTCAATACCGTGGAAGCGGAAGTATATGCGATGAGTTCGTTTTTTACTGCAATTGTGTTCTGGCTGATGCTAAAGTGGGAAGAACGTGCGGACGAGAAGGATAATTTGAAGTGGTTAGTATTGATTGCATATGTGATGGGACTATCTACAGGGGTACACTTACTCAACCTTTTGACGATTCCTGCATTGGCCTTGATTTACTATTTCAGAAAGTTCGACTTTAGCTGGATTGGGTTTGGAGCAACAATGGGCGTTTCTGTTGTCATTCTTGCGATTATTCAATACGGAGTGATGCAAATCATGTTTGAGATGATTTGGACATTTGAACAGTTGTTTACAGGTACGGTCTCTAGAAGGGGAGTTGAACTGGGAGGAATGGGACTGCCCATGGGAACGGGAGCCCTTATATTCGCAGTGCTGCTTATTGGCTCTATCGTTGGATTGTTAGTCTATAGCATCCGAACCAAAAATGTAGTATTGAATACAGCTGTATTATGCTTTGTCATGATCTTGATTGGTTTCTCTTCTTATACAATGATCTTTGTTCGTTCTGGAGCAAATCCGCCTATCGATATGAACAATCCTGAAGATTTATTGACCTATCTAAGCTATATGAAACGGGAGCAATATGGTGATCGACCGCTACTTAGTGGAACTACCTATAATGCCCAGCCCGTTGGAACCAAGGAAGGAGAGATGAAGTATATGCTTTTAGAAGGGCAGGATAAGTATGTGGAGGATACGGAAAAAACGGCCTATGAGTATAAAGACGATGCCTATGTAATGTTCCCCCGAATGTATAGCCCTGGGCATTATAAAAATGCGGGAGTATTCAGCTATATTAACTATGTCTCAGATAAGGGGGCTACAGACAGCCATTATGATGATAATCCTACAAGAGGGGAAGATTTTAAGTTCTTCTTAGATTATCAGGTTAGGCATATGTATCTACGGTATTTCATGTGGAATTTTGTGGGGCGTTCAAGCGACTTGAAGGAAGCGGATTGGGAGTCAGGCTTAAACTTTACAACAACAGAAAAACTCTCAGAAGAGAGGCGAAATAATAAAGGGCGGAATCATTATTTCTTTTTGCCTTTGTTGCTTGGATTATTTGGACTGGTTTGGCAGTCTGTCCGAAGTGGGAAAGATGCCGCAATTGTTGGACTGTTATTCTTCTTCACAGGTTTCGCGATTATTATTTACCTAAATCAATATCCTAATCAGCCAAGAGAACGAGATTACTCCTATGCAGGATCGTTCCAAACCTTCTGTATATGGATTGGATTAGGAGTATTGTTTTTAGTGGAACTGCTAGATAAATATTTGAAAAAATCTGCCCCCTATGCAGCGGGAGGCCTGGCATTACTCGCCCCTTTCTTGATGGGATTCTATAATTGGGATGATCATAGTAGACATGGAAGATATGTCGATGTTGAGTTTGCTTATAATCTTCTTAATAGTTGTGAAGAGAATGCAATCCTCTTTACAGGAGGAGATAACGATACATTCCCTTTATGGTATGTACAAGAGGTTGAAGGCTTCCGTACGGATATCCGAGTAGTGAACTTAGAACTTTTTGTTTCAGATTGGTATGTGGAACAAAAGCAACAACCAGAAAATGGAACTCCTCCTGTTCCCCTGACGATGAAGCCCCAAGAATATGCAGGAGATGCGAATATGGTGTTCTATGGATATCGTAGCAAAAACATTAACATTCCTGTATATGCGGATGAATTGGTTCGGAATGGGGTTATTAAGCCTAGTGAAGCAGAATTAGTGGATAGTGTGATGGTCTGGCCATTTAAAGGACGAGGCTCTGAGACTCAACCTTATATTTTACGTAAAGATACCGCAGTCATCAATATGGTGATGAATGTGGCTAAAGACGGCTGGAAAAGACCTATTTATTTTGCGAATACAATCAATCCTTCTAGTTTCATTGGTCTGACTGATTTCCTCCAAATGGAGGGGATGGCCTATCGAGTATTGCCTATTAAAAAGAGCAACACCACTACAAATGATATTTATTACGGCCGAATCAATCAGGAAAAGATGTACGATAATGTGATCAATAAGTTTAAGTACACCAACTTAGATGACCCAAGCGTGAGCTATGATGAACATATTCGGAAGGTCATCGTGAATAATTATCGAACCACCTTTATCCGATTGATGAATAGCTATGCCGATCAGGTTAGACGCCTACAAGCACGTAATGACCAACTACGGAAGTTGATGGAAACAGGAGGAGAAAATCCTGAGTTTTCGACGGAGATCTCTACGAATGAGGGCGTCATTGATCAGAAGGTGGATACAATTAAAACGATTGTGGCTTTTGCAAAAGAGAAGCTCCCTTACAATGCTGTTTCGCCTAAGATAAACTTTGTGGCAATGGAAGCAGATTTGTTGGATAGTATTGGTTTGACCTCTTTAGCGAAGGAAGATTATGAAGTTGTTGCTGCTTTACTACCAGACGAAATGCGTTTCCGCTCGAATGCTCGTTTATCACAGGATAAAATGCAGCTTCAAATTGGCTATCGTGCCATACAATTCTTTGCTCGAATAGGGGAGATGGGTACAGCTGAAACATTTGCAGAGGAAATGGCAACCTATACGGGAGACATGGGGATTATGCAGGCGCTTCAGAAGTATAAGCAGGAGCAAAAAGCCCAACCTAGGCCTGTAGAATAGTATTGACGATATATTTTCATGTATTTAGAGACAAAAGGTGCCTATAAGGTGCCTTTTGTCTTATATATACCTTATTTTCGCGTGATTTTATGATAGACTAATATGAAAAGACTAAGACCACGTCCTAAGAATTTGATATATGGGCATCACCCAGTGGTTTCGGCCATAGAGGCTCATAAGCCGATTGAGAAAATCTTGCTGAAAAAGGGATTGGCAAGTGAGATGGCCTGGAGGATGAGAGAGTTGGGAAAACAGTATGGAATTCCTGTGCAGGTAGTACCTGTTGAGAAGTTGGATCGCTTATGTCGGAATCAGACTCACCAAGGTGTGGCCGCTTTTATTTCGGCGATTGTATACCAACCACTAGAAGAGATTGTCTTATCAGTGATAGAGCAGGGCAAAACGCCTTTTGTCGTTATGTTAGATGGTGTGACGGATGTGCGAAACTTTGGCGCGATTGCTCGTACTGCTGCTTGTATGGGAGTACATGCCATAGTTGTACCTACTCGAAATGCAGCAGCGGCAAATGCTGATGCGGTAAAAGTCTCTGCTGGAGGCTTATTGCATGTTCCTGTATGCCGAGAAGAACGTTTAGTAAGAACTTTACGTTTGTTAAAGCAATATGGGCTTAGAACAATTGGATGCTCAGAAAAAGCATCTAACGTGGTATATGAAAGCAAACTGGGCGAAGAAGGGATTTGTTTGGTGTTTGGTTCTGAGGAAGATGGTATCTCTATGCAACTCATGAAGGAGATTGAGACTTTTGTGAAAGTGCCTATAGGAGGAGCAATTGATTCATTGAATGTTTCGGTAGCAGTCGGAATGATTGTTTCTGAGGCTGTGCGACAAAGACGATCAAGCGGATTGGATTGAGGGTGACGATTGAGATAAATCAATTTTCTGAAACTTAACATTTTCGGATAAAAAGAGAGCTGCCGAATCTTCAAAATTAGTGGTAAAATCAGATAGATAGAAGTGATGTGGAAGGAGATTCTTGAAAGAGATGTCTAACTTAAGGGCTTTTAACTCTTGTTTTACATAATTCGCTACCGCTTTTGAGGAATCAATGACATTGATTGAATGCTCGTAATTGGTCTTGAAATAGGATGCAATTTGAGACTTAATAAGGGGGTAATGTGTACACCCTAAAATAAGGGTATCAATGGAATGAAAACCTGTATCCGACATATAAGCATCAATCACATCTTGGCTTATGTTATTGTGCAACCAACCCTCTTCAATCATAGGCACGAGTAAAGGAGTCGCTTTCTCTATAATGGATACCTGCGAATTTTTTTGCTGTATTAATTGACTATATATACCCGATTTGACGGTCGTTTTAGTTCCAATGACTGCGACTTTATTGTTTTGAGTTTGTGCTAAGGCTAATTCCACGGCTGGACGAATAACATCGAATACAGGGATGTCGCCTCCTAGTCGGACGCATAAATCTCTTGCAACTGCTGTGGCAGTATTACAAGCGATGATAAGGGCTTTTACAGGTTGTTTAAGCAGGAATAAAGCTATCTCTTGGATGAAACCTCGTAAAAGCTCAGGAGACTTGTCGCCATATGGAAGATGGGCCGTATCCCCAAAGTAAATAAAAGATTCATTGGGAAGGGTTTGTTTAAGGGCTTTTACAATTGTAAGCCCTCCAAGACCTGAATCAAATACGCCTATAGGTAGATTGTTTTGCATGATTGAAGGGAGTCGCAAAGGTTGATACTAATACCAATTCTTGTTGATATTTGAGATTATATTGGATGACGCTTGACCTTGGAATACCCAGCTGGGTATTCCAAGGTCAAGCACTTAAGTACCATATTCCCAGCTGGGTATTCCAAGGTCAAGTGCTTGAGTACCGTATTCCCAGCTGGGTATTCCAAGGTCAAGTGCTTGAGTACCGTATTCCCAGCTGGGTATTCGAAGGTCAAGCGCTTGAGTACCGTATTCCCAGCTGGGTATTCGAAGGTCAAGCACTTAAGTACCATATTCCCAGCTGGGTATTCGAAGGTCAAGCGCTTAAGTACCGTATTCCCAGCTGGGTATTCGAAGGTCAA
>Ga0163111_10000115_pt1 | contig 45401 bp, 45 predicted proteins | sample CRUFie1St18metaG_FD_109645 | JGI IMG/M metagenome (GOLD analysis project Ga0163111, IMG submission 109645) | Marine microbial communities from the Costa Rica Dome - CRUD Field 142mm St18 metaG | ecosystem: Environmental > Aquatic > Marine > Oceanic > Photic zone | place: Costa Rica: the Eastern...
CCTTTTCTCGATCACTTCTAAATCTTCATTTGATAAGTTCACATCGAGCTTTATGTCGTAATAAAATCCGTCTTTAATTACTGGTCCTATAGCCATCTGGGCGTTTGGGTAAATTTGTTTAAGTGCATGAGCGAAAAGATGAGCACAAGAGTGTCTGACAATTTCGATGCCCTCAGCATCCTGAATTGTGACTATTTCAAGATTACAATCGTCTTCAATTATGTCTGAAGCATCCACTAATTTCCCATCGATTTTGCCTGCGATAGTAGCTTTAGCCAAGCCAGGGCCAATATCTTTTGCTATCTCATCAATAGTAAGAGGATTATCAAATTTTCTAGTGGAATTATCAGGAAGTGTGATGGTAGGCATAATCAGTGGTGTCCTATACTAAAGGACACTTGTAAATAAAAAAGCTATTATAGTAGAGATTAACAATCAAGGCGACAAAAGCGTTTTCTTCCAACCAGAGGTCTCTTTAGTATAGAGTTCTCTTTTGTGCAGCCTATTCTTTTGGTCTATCCAAAACTCTATATATTCTGGTTCTACAAGAAAACCACCCCATCTTTTTGGTCGTGCAATATCTTGATTAATATGATCGTTTTCAAAGAGTTCAGACTTTTCAACCAGTTTTGCATAAGACTCTATCTCTTGACTCTGAAGAGATACGGAAGCTGAGATTTGGGATCCCCTTGGTCTTGAAAAGAAATACTCATCATTTTCCTGATCACTAACCATTTGACACTTTCCTTCAATTCTTATTTGTTTATTAGTCTTTGCCCACCAAAACGTTAGCGAAACAAAGGGAAAGGCCTGAATCTGCTTTCCTTTATTACCTTCATAGTCAGTAAAGAATACGAAGCCCTCTGGTGAGATTCTTTTAAGTAGCACCATCCTAGAAGAAGGTCTCCCTTCAGCATTGACTGATGAAATATTCATGGCATGGGGTAAGGAGACAGATTTATTCTCTGCTTCTTCAATCCACTCATGCACTTTTGTTATTGGTTCGGAAAGTGAGCCCGTAACTTCATAAAACTTCATCTAATTTTTATTAGAAACCCAGTAATCTAGACTGAGATACTTACCTCCACCAAAGCACAATAAGGATAAAAGCATCAAACTATAAATGGCGGCAAATTCAATACCATTTGCTTCATGGGGCCAACCATTTTGATAGTGAACTAGATAACCTGCAAAAAACATTACAACCAAAAGTGGTATCGTTGCCCATCGAACAAATAGTCCAACTAAAAGTAGTGCTGCACCACCTGCTTCAGTAATGACAACTAACCAAGTAAAAATATCTGGGAAGGGAACTCCGAGTGTTCCAAGATAACCTGAAAATTTATCAAAAGAATCTATCTTTCCAATACCTGCAAACCAAAGCACATAAAAAAGGTAGAATCTGAGTAGTAATAAAGTTAAAAAATCAAATTTTTCAAAAGCTTTCAGAGTGTTGTGTATTCTTAATATTAAATTCATGTTAGATTTTTTGAATGATTACACTTCCAACGGAGTACCCTGCCCCAAATGAACTAATAACTCCAATTTGATCTTTTGAAAAGTCATTTTTATTCTGATGAAAAGCAATTATTGAGCCCGCAGAACTGGTATTGGCATAGTTGTTGAGAATGATTGGCATCTCATTTTCTTCAGGGTCTCTGCCTAGAAGTCTCTTAGCTATTAGCTGGTTCATATTTAAATTGGCCTGGTGAAGCCACAACCTCTTTACTTTTGTAATGTCTACTTCAAGGTCACTAAGATGATTCTCTATATGAGCTTGGACCATTGGTACCACCTCCTTGAATACACTTCGACCTTTTTGTATAAATAATTTATCAGCAGAATCAGGATCAGAATCCTCTGGAGCATTCAAAAAACCAAAATTATTTCTTATGTTATTAGAAAACTTAGTTTGTAATTTGGTGCCTAAGATTCTAAAGGCATGTTCTGACTGACTATCTCTTTGTAGAATAATTGCAGTGCAAGCATCTCCAAAAATAAAATGAGCATCCCTATCTTTAAAATTCAAATGACCTGAACATATTTCAGGGTTAACTACCAAAATCTTATCTGCTACTCCTGATTGAATATCGTTATATGCATTTTGAATGGCAAAGGTTGCAGAAGAGCAAGCAACATTCATATCGTAAGCGTAACCTGTTATTCCAAGTTCCTCTTGTATCTCTATGGCAATTGCAGGGTAAGCTCTTTGTAAGTTGGCGCATCCACAAATGACAGCATCTAGTTCAGATGAGTTTATTCCTGCTTGATTAATGGCTTCTTCAGAAGCCTTTATGGCCATTTCAGCAAGAATTGAAATTTGAGAGTTGGGCCTTTCATTCAATTTAGGCCTCATTCTATTAATATCTAGTATTCCTTCTTTATCTTGCACAAACCTTTGCTCGATTCCTGAAGCTTTTTTTATGAATTCAGAACTTGAAGGAACTAAAGCCTCTAAATCTCCTGAAGATATAAGCTCTTTATTATCTTTATTGTACTTTGCGACATAGTCATTAAAACTCTGAACTAATTCTTCATTAGTTATATGTTCTTCGGGGGTAAATAAACCTGTACCTGAAATTACTACTGACATGCAATCGAATAATAAGACAAATTAAATCTTAAATCCCATTTTATTTATTATTTTGTTTTTCAATTTCTTCGAATGCTGATTGAATTTCTATAAATTTTTCTTTTGCTTTTTCTAAAAGCTCTTCTGGCAAGCCTTTCGAAAGCAAAGTATCAGGATGAAATTCTTTTCTTTTTCTTTGATAAGCTGTCTTTATATCTTGAAAAGACATGTCTTTTGTCACTCCAAGGATTGCATATGAATCAGAAATATCTGCTCCAAATTTTCTTTTATTTTGATTGAATAACTCAGGGTCTATTCTAAATATAGCTATTGCTTCACTAAGGATTGCTTCCTCTGCTGGGTCTAGGTATCCATCTGCCATAGACAGCTCGAAAAGTAATTCGTAAAACATAATTAATGCAGACTGATTGGTAGATAAGAGCGATGCCAGTTGTGATGCATAATCTCGAAAAGAGTTATTATCATCTTTAGCATGGTTAAATATCTTAATTGCGAAAACTCTTTGATCGGCTGGAAATTTAAACCTTTCTTTGATGAAGTAATCGACTTTATCAACTTCTTCTCTGGTTACTTTGCCATCTGCCTTAGCAATTTTTGCAAAACATGCGAATAGCGCTGTAAAGAAGGCAGCCTGATTTTTTTGATTAATGCCTGGCTGGGTTTGCTCTCTATCACCGATCTTAGAACCAATTATAGCTCCTAGTATGCCACCAATAGGGCCACCAATCGTAAAACCGATCATTCCGCCTATTCCTGCTTTCCAAAAACTCATACTTTACCTATTGTAATTCACTCAAATATATATAAAACTAGAAATGTAAAATTAAGGGGAAAAAATGAGTTTACCTGTTGTGGATTACCTAAAACTTCCTGAAGGAGAAGATCCTTATCTAGAAGGACATAAATGTAGAGATTGTGGATCTATTTTTTTGGGTGAAAGAAATGTTTGCTCTAACTGCTTTGCACGAGAAACAATAGAACCAGTCAAATTAAGCAATACAGGGAAGCTCTACTCTTATTCTATAGTTTTTAGGTCTTTTCCTGGGATTGAAGTCCCTTATATTTCTGCAATTGTAGATTTAGATGGTGGAGGAACTGTAAAAGGTAATCTCATTGAGTGTGAACCTGATCCAGAAAAAATAGATTTTGATATGCCTGTAGAAGTAGTATTTGATGATGCTTTAGGCAGAAAAGATAAAGATGGGAATAGCTATATCAGTTATTTCTTTAAACCGATTTCTTAAGGGAGAAAATTATGAGTGATGTATATGTATTAGGTGTTGATATGATTAAGTTTGGGAGATTTCCGGACAGAACAGTACCGGATCTTGGTGCAGAAGCTGCTTTGTTAGCACTTGATGATGCTGGGTTAAACATAGGGAATATGGAGGCTTTCTATTGTGGAAATCTAGGTCAAGCTAATGCTATGGTCGGGCAAAGAATACTTCAAGAAATTGGACAAACTGGTATACCTGTCGTCAATTGTTCAAATGCATGCGCTACAGGCGCTACAGCTTTTAGAGAGGCTTGGACATCTATTAAAGCAGGATTATATGATGTTGTGTTGGCTGTAGGTGTTGAACAAATGGGAACTGGGCTCTTAGGTGGAGCTGGAGGTGGAGCTGGTATACCTAAAGAAGGTCTACTCGGGTCTGGTACTATGCCTGCGGTTTTTGCTGAAGCTGGTATGGAACATTCAAGACAGTACGGAACAACCTTTGAACAATTTGCGAAAATATCTGTTAAAAACCATCATCATTCAACCATGAATCCTAAAGCAAGATATCAAATTGAAACTCCTTTAGATGAGGTAATGAACGCAGAGATGATATCTTATCCAAATACCAAATTGATGTGTTCAGTTAATGTCGATGGTGCAGCAGCAGCAGTGCTTGTTTCGGAAAAAAAAGCTAAAGAACTAGGAATGCAAAGAGCTGTAAGAATCAAAGCTTCTGTAATGACAAGTGATCCTTATCAAGAGAGAGATCTTGTTATGCCGGATGTTAATTCTTGTACAAGAAAAGCAGCTGCAGAGGCATATGAGATGGCTGGACTAGACTCAAGCGATGTAGATCTTGTTGAATTACATGATTGTTTTGCTACAGCAGAAATGTTGCATTATGAAAATTTAGGACTTTGTCAGGATGGTGAAGCTGGAAGGCTCATTGATGAAGGGGAGGTCGAGCTAGGTGGGAGAATTCCTGTAAACGTATCAGGTGGTTTACTTTCAAAAGGTCATCCTTTAGGGGCGACCGGTATAGCGAACATATATGAAGTTTGCACCCACCTGAGAGGTGAAGCAGGAAAAAGACAAGTAGAAAATGCCAAGATAGGACTTACTCATGTGATAGGTTTAGGTAGTGCCTGCGGAATCCATATTCTTGAAAAAGTTTAATAGATTATGCTAATTGGTGTTGTAAGTGATACTCACAACAACTTCAAAAATATCGATCAGATAATTTCTATTTTCAACTCTGAAAATCTAGACTTAGTTATTCATACTGGGGATATAACTAGGGCTGAAACACTGAGAAAATTTTCTAATCTTAATTGCCCTCTTATGGGCGTTTTTGGTAACAATGATCGTTTTGAGGAAGGTCTGCAAGAAGTTTGCAATCAGTATGAATTTATATTTAAAGATCCTCCTCTGTCATTGTCATTGGATGAAAAAAAGATTGTTGTATTTCATGAGCCCGATGACATAGAGGGATATATTAGTACTCACAAGGACATAGATTTAGTATTGCACGGTCATACCCATAGATATAAAGAAGAAACGAAAAACGATATCGTCTATTTCAACCCAGGAGAGTGTGCTGGATTATTTGAAGGCAAAAATGCAATAGGTGTAATTGACACCAATGGTTTGGGCATTAAAAGAATCTTTTTCTGAGAAAAGAGTACAAAAGACAAACAATTAATACTATCGGCAGAGTAAGAGTCAATGGCCGAAGCACTCTGAAAGAATAAATATTCTCAAGTAAGATGTCAAAAAAGAAGGTAAATACCGCTGGTTCGTATGTATATGAGTTGATGAAATCTGGAGTTGGGGTTAGTAGAACAACCAGAATTATACTGGTGGTTAAGAATCTGAATTTGGTTTTTAAAAATAATCTAAATAAAAAAACTGTGAGCAAAGAGGAAAGAAAATAGACATAAGAAAACATGACTAAAAATCTTTGAGAAGATTACTCAAAGAATCACGAAATAAGGAAGAACGCCATTTAGTTATCGTTTCTAAGCTTTCTTTTTGACCTAGATTAAAAGCGAGTCTCAAAAATTCCTTTTGATTTTTTTTTGAAAAGAATAACGTGCAATTTATATTTTTTTGATCAGATATCAGTTCTACTATCTGATTAAATCTAAAAAGAAGAGACTTTTCTTCTGCCTTTGTTAGTTCTAAAGGAATATCTTCTGGGCTGCGCATCGGTTCAAATATTCGAGATGAAAGAAAAGTTATTTCTTCCTCTAACCAAGATAATTTTCCTTCTCTATTTAATGATTCTTTTTGTTCTAGATAGAGGTTTATTAAAAATTCTACATCTGAGGCTGCGTAGTTTAATTGAGAGTCCGAGAGAGGCCTTCTTATCCAATTCGATCTTGTCTCACCTTTATCTACTTTTATTCCTAACTTTTCTTCTACAAGTCCTTGATAACCGATCGAGTAATCACCATTAAGAAAAGCATTGGCTAATTGAGTGTCAAATAAATTTGACATAACTTTCCCTGTCCAAGCATGTATAGCTTCAATATCTTCCTTACAAGAATGAAAAATCTTTATTACGGAATTGGAGAACAGGAAACTTGCATGGTCTTTAGGGTCTGAAATTAGGATAGTGTCGATCAAATATATCTCTTCTCCATCATTTACTTGAAGCAAAGCAAGCCTCATATTATCTTTTGTGGTTCTTCGAAATTCTGTATCGACACCTATATAAGACTTTTCCATCAACTCTTTATTGAGAAAAGCTAAGTCATCAATTGAATCTATAAAGGTATACAATCCTAATCCTCTTCTATTGGTCTATCTTTTGTTGATAAATGACATCAACTATTTCCTTTTCAGGGGTAAATTCAACTACAACTTTTTGCAAAATCTCTTTTAATGCTTCTACATCTCCCCTTTTCTCTGCATGTTCTAAAAGCTCTATATGACGATCTAGTTCTTTTTTTGATAAAAAATCTTCTTGAGCCCTTAATATTTGTGAATGTTCTGTCGAGCTTACATTGTTTCCAATAAGTAATTCTTCATAAAGTTTCTCTCCAGGACGTAAACCTGTAAAAATAATTTCAATATCGCCATCAGGATTATCTGCATCTTTGAGATCCATCCCGCTTAAATTAATGAGTCTTTTAGCAAGTTCGAAAATATTTACAGGCTCTCCCATATCAAGAACAAAAACGTCTCCTCCTTTTCCCATTGCACCGGCCTGTATAACTAGTTCTGCAGCCTCAGGTATAGACATAAAGTATCTTATTACTTCAGGATCAGTGACAGTTACCGGACCTCCCTCTTTAATCTGTTGCTGAAAAAGAGGTATTGCAGATCCAGATGACCCCAAAACATTACCGAATCTAACCATTGTCATTCTAGTTGTATGTTCGGGGTAAGTTTCAGATGCCATGGATTGAAGTATTAACTCTGAAAATCTCTTTGTAGCTCCCATGATATTTGTAGGTCTCACGGCTTTATCAGTTGATATTAATACAAAGGTCTCAACTTTTGTGTTTATAGCCACTTGGGCACATACCTGAGTTCCGAGGATATTATTAGTTACGGCTTCAAAGGGATTTTCCTCTACTAAGGATACATGCTTATAGGCAGCTGAATGATAAATAGTATCAACTTCAAAAGTTTCACAAATTTGGGTTATCCTTTTCTCGTTTGTGACACTTCCAAGCAATGTATGCAATTCAAAGTTATCTGAAACTCCCTCTAATTCATTTCTTATCTTGTAGAGGGAGTATTCGTTGGAATCAAGAATAATTATCTTCTTAGGCTTATTCTTTGCAGCCTGACGGGAAATCTCTGAGCCAATAGAGCCACCAGCACCTGTAATCAAAACTACTTTGTCTTTTATATTTTTATTAATGAGGCTTTGATTTGCTTCAACTTCATATCGTCCCAATAAATCTGAAATATCTACCTCTTTTAATTCAGAAACAGAAACCTTACCCTGTGCCAATTCTGCTAAACCCGGGAGAATCCTTACTTTAACAGAATATTTTTCTATGTCTTTGAGGAGTGACTTTAGGGTTGATTTTGATGCAGACGGCATTGCAATTAAGACTTCGTCGACCTTCTTTCTTATAGCAAGTTTTTCTAATTTTGCTGGTGCTAGGACTTTAATTCCCCCTAAAAAAGTATTATGAAGAGAATGATTATTATCAATGAAGGCTATTGGCTGCATTTCAGTGCTTACTCTCAATGCACTTGCCAATTGTATTCCAGCAGATCCGGCTCCATAGATTACAACTTTCTTTTCATATTTTCTTTCTGAAAGATAAAAATTTGCAAAAAGCCTAGAACCTATAACCAAAATGGTAGAAACCATAAATCCTGTTAGCCAGATTCTAATATCAAAAAGAAAAGCTTTGGTTTGAAAGTTTATTAGTTCTGTCGACGAAGAATAAACACTCACGACAATAAAAGTTATAACTAAAGCAATTATTATTGCTTTAAAAAGAGAAAAAACTACAGAGAAATCAATATATCTCACTATGGAGCGATAAACACCAACATACCAAAAGGTAATAAGCCCAACAACAGGAATCCATAGAAAAATAACTAAACTATTTATATCAGCATAGATCGAAAGATGGTCATTAATATAAATAGAACATAGAACGCCTAACGAGATAGAAATAAAGTCAATAGAAAGAGCGAGAAGCTTTTTGGTAAGCCTTGACGATGAGATCAAGAGACCTTTTAAATTCATTTAGATTGTAATTGTAATTAAAGACATCTAATGAGATATACCTTCTTTTTTGAAAACTTTTAAAAGAGTAAGATAGATAATATATAGATCTAATTTCAATGACTTGTTGTTTAAATAGTCTAAATCTAAATTAACTTTTTCTTCTATAGTTATAGTATCACGCCCATTAACTTGAGCCCACCCAGTTACTCCTGGTACCAGACTTTCAACTTTATATTTAGTTCTCAGTTCAATTAGGTCTCTCTGATTAAATAATGCTGGCCTAGGTCCAATTAGTGACATCTTACCGGTGAGAATTGAATACAATTGGGGCAGTTCATCTATGCTTGTTCTTCGCAAGAAATCACCAATTCTTGTTAAATGTTTACTCGGATTCTCTAGCAAGTGTGTAGCTACTGCAACTGTCCCATGATGCATAGTTCTAAACTTTGGCATCATAAAGAAGATATTATTAACTCCTACTCTTTTAGACCAAAATATAGCTGGGCCAGGAGATTCAATCCTTATGATTATTGTCAACAAAATCATAGGTAAGCCTAAAAGAGTCAAAAGAACTGAAGAAATCAAAATATCAATAAATCGTCTCATTAATTTGTTTTAAAGTTTTTTCAGGTTTAAATCCATAAGATAATAATTTCGAACACGAGTAGGTTTCGCTTCCTAGTAATTTATTTACCTTATACTTAATAGAGGGATGTAAATGAGAAATGACTTTGAACAAAAGATATGGGAATCTTATCTTTCTAATCCTTTTTTCTAATATATTGCACAAAGTATCGTATATCTCAGAGGAAGAGTAATCCTTATTATCAGTTACGTTGAGGATCTGCTTATTCAAACTTTCATTTTTCATTAAAAATAAAATAGAATTAGCCACATCATCGACATGGACCATAGAACGGCTGTTATTAGTTTCCGGCAATGGAGGAAACCATCCTTGTCTAATACCCTTTATCATCGAGCTAAGGTTTCCTTTGACATTTGGACCATAAATTAATGCTGGCCTAATAATGTTTACTCTCATATTTGATTTTGAAGCTATTTCTATGAGAGCTAGTTCCGCTAGCCTTTTGGACTTTCCATAGATTCCTTCTGCCTCTTCGACAGAAGTGACTATATGATCATCCTTACCAGCCTTCGTACTGCTCAAAAAAATGAAATTTGTGACGCCACATTGACTAGCAATTTCAGCCATATCCTTAGTTGCTTCATAATTTAATTTAATATATTGCTCATCATTTTTTCCAGATCTCACATCATGTGCGTAACCTGCCATATGTATAACATCAGAAACACCGCTAAATATTTCTTTGGGTATATTTGCTGAAGTAAGATCCATAATCCTCAAGTCTTTAAAAGTAGGTGTATTTGATCTCGATATAATCCTTATTTTCCTATTGGTTTGTAAGAGCATATTAGTTACTCTTTCACCGACAAAGCCTGTTGCACCAGTTACTAAAATTGTCATTTAGTTTAAGATTTTAAAATTTAATGTTAAGTAATACGATACACTTAGATTATCTATACTAGTATCATATAGGTATATACTATTATCTTTGTAGTTAAAATCATAAAAATTAGTTAACTTTAAGCCCAGAAGGAAACAAATGTTAAAAGACAAGACATTACTTATAACTGGTGGCACAGGCTCTTTTGGTAAAGCTGTACTGTCAAGGTTCTTATCAAATGACGACTTCAAGGAAATTAGAATCTTTAGTAGGGATGAAAAAAAACAAGAGTCAATGAGGATAGATTTAAATAATAAAAAAATAAAATTCTATATTGGAGATATTCGAGACTATCAAAGCATCAATGAGGCAATGAAATCTGTAGATTATGTATTTCATGCTGCAGCATTAAAACAAGTACCCTCGTGTGAGTTTTACCCTATGGAAGCTATAAAAACTAATATCATAGGCGCAGAAAACGTAATAAAAGCCTCTCTGGAAAATAAAATAAAGAATGCTGTTTTCTTAAGCACAGATAAAGCAGTCTATCCAATAAATGCAATGGGTATTAGCAAAGCGATGATGGAAAAACTCGTCGCGGCTAACTCTCGATCTTCCAATAATGGCTCAACTCTTTGTTCAACCAGATATGGAAATGTAATGGGTAGCAGGGGTTCAGTAATTCCATTATTCATAGACCAAATAAAGTCTGGTAAACCTTTAACCTTAACTGATCCTTCAATGACTAGATTTATGATGAGCCTCGAAGAATCAGTTGAACTTGTTGAATTTGCTTTTAAAAATGCTTCATCAGGAGATACATTCGTTAAAAAAGCACCCGCTGCTAATCTAATGGTCTTAGCAAAAGCATTACTAGAGATATTCGAGGCGAAAAATGAACTTCATATGATGGGAACAAGGCACGGAGAAAAATTATACGAGACCTTACTAACAAGAGAAGAAATTGCTAAAGCAGAAGACATGGGAGATTACTATAGAATACCTTCAGACAATAGGAATCTAAATTACGCCAGCTACTACACTGAGGGAGAGGAAGATATATCTAATAAAGAAGACTATAATTCTCACAACACCTATCAATACGATATAGAAGAAATGAAATCTACTCTTTTAAAGTTAGACTTAATACAAAACGAATTATGAGTGCTCTAAAGAAATTAAAAGTAATGACTGTGGTCGGTACAAGACCAGAAATCATTAAACTTAGTCAAGTTATGAAGGAGCTTGATAAGTACGTTGAACATGTGATTGTTCATACTGGACAAAATTATGATTATGAACTCAATGAATTGTTTTTTGAGCAACTGGATATAAGAAAGCCAGATATTTTTTTGGAGGCAGTAAAAGGAAGCGCCTCTGAAACAATAGGCGACATAATTGGAAAAATTGATCGGGTATTTGTAGATATTCAGCCAGATGCCCTGCTTATCTATGGAGATACTAATAGCTGCCTTTGTGTCATTCCAGCAAAAAAAAGAAAGATTCCGATCTTTCATATGGAAGCTGGAAACAGGTCATTTGATCAAAGAGTTCCAGAAGAAGTAAATAGAAAGATAGTTGATCATCTAAGTGACATCAATATGCCTTTAACGGAACAGGCTAGAGATTATCTTGTTGCAGAAGGTTTAAAGCCTCAAACCGTAATAAAAACTGGTTCCCCTATGTTAGAGGTATTAAATAAGAATATGGAGAAAATTGTCAGTAGCAATATTCTCAAGAAAGAAGAATTGAACAAAGGAGAGTATTTTCTCATGAGTATACACAGAGAAGAAAATGTTGACTCGCCAAAAAACTTTACTGACCTACTCGACTCTATTGACGCAATTACAGAAAAGTATAAATATCCAATAATCATTTCTACTCATCCTAGAACAAAAAAGAAACTTGAAGAAATGGGTTACGAAGAAAAAAATGAGTACCTAAGATTTGCCAAACCTTTTGGCTTTCACGAATATAATCAACTTCAACTCAATGCTTATTGTGTGATCTCTGATAGCGGTACTATAACTGAAGAATCTTCTATTTTAAAAATTCCTGCAATCACTATACGCCAAGCACATGAAAGACCAGAGGGTAATGATGAAGGTACTCTGATTATGACAGGTCTAAATAAAGACAGAATTCTTGAGTCCATAGAGGTAGTGGTAAACCAACATAATAATGATGGCCCTATGAGGATGGTTAATGATTATTCTATAGATAACGTTTCAAAGAAAGTTTTAAGGATTATCTTGTCATACACAGATTATGTAAACAGAACTGTGTGGTCTAAAGATATCTAGATATTTTGAAGAAAAAAATCTTAATCCTAGGATCAACGGGTCTCATAGGCCACCAAATACATAACCTTCTATCTGATGAGTCTCTGTTCGAAATATTTGATATTTCCTATAGAAATAAATTGCATCCAGACACATTATTAGTCAATAGTATTAATGAATGCGAGTTAAAAAATGCAATCAAAAAGATAAAGCCGGATTTTGTAATCAACTGCATAGGAACATTAATAAAAGAATCTGCACTTAATCCAGAACTAGCGATCTTGACCAATGCCATACTGCCACATAGGCTTAAAAATATATGTGACTCTATTCAGGCTAAACTCATCCACATGTCGACCGACTGCGTTTTTTCAGGTAGCAATAAAAAGCCTTATGAAGAGAATGATATTAAAGATGGTTTAGATGTTTATGCTAAAACAAAATCCTTGGGAGAAATTATTGAAGATAAACATCTAACTATTAGAACTTCGGTCATTGGTCCCGAACTTAAGAAGGATGGCGAGCAATTATTTAATTGGTTTATGTCTGAAAAAGGAGAAATTGAGGGTTTTTCTGATGCAATCTGGTCTGGAGTAACATCATTGGAATTAGCTAGGGGCGTTAAGTGGATGATAGAAAATGATGTCAATGGTCTCTATCAACTCACCAATGGAATACCTATAAGTAAAAATGAAATCCTACAACTCTTCAAAAAATATACAAAAAAAGATATAACGATTACACCAATCTTGGGAATTAATATTGATAAAAGTTTTATAGATACTAGAAAGATCATAGATTACAAAATACCTTCTTATGAGGAAATGATTTCAGAAATGATGGGTTTTATAAATGGCAATACCGAGCTGTATCCTCATTATAAATTAAGAGTCTCTTGAGGTAGGATATTGTCTAATCTGAAAGAAGAATGATGAATTTAACAAAAAATTCTTTCATAAATTCAATTTTTGTCCTTGTTTCTCAAATATCTGGCTTCCTAAGAGATATATTCCTGGCTGCTTTCTTAGGATCAGGAAATATATCTAACATGTTCCTCATAGCTTTACGACTTCCTTTTTCGTTTCAACAATCCTTGTCAGGAGAAACATTTCATTCTGCCTTCATACCTTCTTTAAGCGCAATTAAAGGAGAAGATAGGATTTATAGAAGATATCAACTTGCTAAGAATATTTTTTGGATTACTTTATTTATACTCATACCTTTAATAGTGATAGCAGTTATTTTCATGCCGGAAATATTGAAAATTATTGCTCCGGGTATGGTAGATCAACCGAAATTTGATCTACTAGTTTCATGTTCAAGAATCTGCTTTCCATATTTATCTTTCATAATGCTAAGTTCTGTTTTTGTAGGCCTCTTGAACTACAAAAATAAGTTTGCAGTCACAGCGTCTTTGCCAATAATTCTTAATCTCTCTATAGTCTTATATATTATTTTCTCTAATGATTTGTCTGATAATAGGATTATTTCTTTAGGATACACCCTTCTGATAGGAGGTTTTTTACAAATAATGTTGCTTGTGTACCACACAGATAAAGGATTTTGGCAAACCCCAGCAAGTTTAAAAAATGGAATATGTGAAGTAAAAAATTTCTTTCACATATTAGGTCCAACATTTTTTTCTCAAACCTTTATCCAAGTTAATGTATTGGTAGGAATATTATTTGCTTCCTTTTTTGAAGGAGCTATTTCTTATATTTACTTCGCCGATAGAGTTTATATGCTTCCCTTGGCACTTACTGGAATTTCAATAGCAACTGTATTAATACCTGACTTAAGTAGATTTATTAATAAAAACGATATTTCGGATGCCTTAAGCGTTCAAAATAAAGCATACAAACTTACTCTAGCTCTTTGCCTGCCAGCATCAGTTATATTAATTTTACTTAGTCAAGATATCGTAAAGCTCATATATGAAAGAGGTGAATTCTTGGAACAATCGTCTATCTATACTGCTCAAGTCCTTCAACTTCTTTCAATTGGATTACCAGCAGCCTGTATAACAAAAATTTTGACTCCCTATTTTTTTGCAAAACAAGATCCTTATACGCCCTTTAAAGTAACTTCAATATCTATATTTACCAATATATTTATGACGATAGTTTTGTTTAGAATCTTAGGCTTCTATGCCATACCTGTATCAATTACCCTGACTTCTTTTTTAACCATGTTTGTCTACCTGCTCATTCACAAGCAAAAGAACTTCTTTGTTTTCACAAAAAAAGTTCGTATTCATACATTTAAGTATTTTACGTTGAGCTTTATTCTCGGATTAGAGATATTGGGATTTAAAGAAATTACACAATCCTTCGATATCAGTGAAACCTATAGATTTTTCACCATTTTATTTTTAATGTTTCTAACTTTTATACTTTTTTTGAAGATATTTGATGAAGAGTTGATAGAAGATCTTAAATCACTAGTAGATAAAAAAGATGAGCCAAATATAAATTAAAAATAAAGTTCACAAACCTATATTCTTATCTTCTTCAGAATGGCGCTTATTTTTAATCCACTTCAATGTTTTTGAGTCTGGGTAAGGGTTGCCGTAAAAGCATAGAAGAGTTGCTCTCACAAATTCTTTACTAACTGCGTAATTGCTATGAAAAGTTTGCAGACCAGAAAAAAGGTAAATATTTCCGGGTTTCAGCTTTAAAACTTGCTTTTTTTTGCTCCTCAAAAGAAAAAAGGGTAATAGATTTTGAATTATTTTATTTTGTAAGATCATTTTTTCTAAAATATTTACTATTACTGAACTTCTAATCTTTCTTGAGTTAGGGAATGCTATAAGGTGCCCTGACTCACTTTCCTTGCCTTCAGGAATAAATATTGGAATTAATGCTGTTATTAAAGTCGAATCATAATGAAATTTTAACGACTGATCATCAGTTTTTTCGCCAGTTACTACTCGCAAGATATTAAATCTATCTGAATTTACAATATTGTCATTGGAGAGCTTGCCTGAAAGCTCCTTTAAAAAGTTATCAAAATCAGTGTTATTAATAATATGATCATATGGAATATGCAAATCATCTTGGTTTAGAAGCTTTTCATGTGGATGAATTAAAGAAAAATATCTCTTGCCATAGACTTTAATTAAGTCCTGAACATTCTCTTGAAGGCTTTGAAGAAATGAAGCTTTTACAACCCCCTCTAGACAGTAAAACCCATTATCCTTAACTTGCCTAGAGATCTCGTGTGTATCACACTGCAAAGAAGAAGCATCGAACCAGTCGTGGGTGTTTTTTTCTAGCATAAAATTAATGAAATTCTATAATGCATTTTATCAACCTAGATATTATAGGCTTTTTATTTAACTATCTCTTAATAAGTAACCAAAAAGATAAATCGATCAAATATTTACAAGGCTAATTTAAAATGAAAATAGTTTTATTCAGTGATTATTACTATCCGATTGTGAAATCAGGATCGATAGTTATAAGTGATCTAGCAAAGGAATTAACGGCACGAGGTCATGAAGCAATTGTTATTACTTTTAATGATAATCAAAGCGAGAAGCTGACAGATACTATTGAAGATGGAATAAGGATTGTGAGAATTAAAACTAAGCTTAGAGCGCATGGAATGATTGGCAGACTCTTAGCCGAAATCAGATACTCTGCTATGATAATCAATGGTCTTAAAGAATTACATATACCTAGTATAGATGGACTTATAAGCTATTCTCCCTCCATTTTTTACTCTAAAGCAATTACTTGGCTAAAGAAAAGGTATGGAATTAAAACCTATTTGATAGTTAGAGATATTTTTCCTAAATGGCTTTTAGATGCTGGAATATTAAAAAAAGGTCCTCTATATTTCTTTTTTAAAAGTGAAGAAAAAAAATTGTACAAGTCTGTTGATTTCATCGGTATTGAATCTAAAAAGGATCTAGACTATTTCAAAAAATATCTTTCAGGAGAGACGTTACTTGAGGTGCTGGATAATTGGGGATCTTCAATTGATCTTAATCAAATTAAAAGCCAGAGATCTCAATTTCTTCTTGAAAATAAGGTTAATATTATATACGGCGGAAATATGGGTGACGCTCAAGACCTGTATACTCTCTTATCTAACATAGATGATTCACTTCTTGATGGAAAGGCAATGTTAACTTTGATCGGCAATGGTCATCAGGTAGAAAGAATTAAGAGTCTCATTGACGAAAAGAACTTTAAAAATGTTCAATTGTTAGAAGAAGTAAGTCAAAAAAAATACCTTTCTATTCTCAATGAAGCAGATATAGGTTTAGTATCTCTAAATTCTAATCTCAAAAGTAATAATTTTCCTCTCAAAATGATGGGCTATATTCAACAGGGAAAACCTATCTTGGCGAGCGTCAATCAAAACAATGAGATAATCGAAATTATAGAAAATAGTAAAATTGGTAAAGTGTCGTTAGCTGGAGACAAAGAAGCTCTCAACAAAAATATTGCCTTGATGATAAACGACAAAGTTCAATTAAAAGAACAAGGTGTCAGAGCTTTGAAGATATTTAACGATAGATTCACCGTAAATATTGCCGTTGACAAAATATTGACTATGCTCGAAAAATAAGTTCAAAACTAAACCCTGTAAGATTGATAAGTCTTATGAAGAGCACTTACCAAGGGGGAACTAATTGCTGCTGTGACTTGAGATTTTTCAGCTTCTTTGAATTCTAAAATTGTTTGAGCGAGTTTTTCCAGTGATATCTCATGTATGAAGGTTGGGGAGAGAGGGCTTATACTGTTAGGCAGCTTGTGCACCAAATCATCTATATATTCAATAACGTCATCAATATATACCAGTTGTAAAACTTTTTTTGGCTCGTGAATCTGAATTGGAATATCCTTTTGTATATTATTGCAAAACGTTGCAACTACGGAATTATAATTTGGTTTACATCCCTGTCCAAAAATACCAGGCAGTCTCAAAACATAAATATTATTATCTTGTTTTGACTGCTTATCTAGTAATATTTCTTCAGCTTTAAGCTTACTTTTTCCATATGGATTATCTTCTAAAACTTGAGTTGATGATGAGAAAATAATAGGAATATCTTTATCTTCGTCTTCGAGCATTGATATTATTTTTTTAGTTAGTCCAAAATTTACTTTCTCAAACTCATCATGATTAACAGGCCTATTTACTCCTGCTAAATGGATCAAATAATCGGTCGCTTTTAGCTTATCAAGGAGTTCTTGATCTGTATTTCCCCGATTATACTCAAGCACTGCAATATCTTCTCGGCCATCTAAGAGGTATTTAAGATTTTTTCCAACAAACCCCTCAGATCCTGTTATAAGAATTTTTTTGATTTTCATTATTGGTGCAGCTTTATGTCTTCCTGTTGACGATATTTTTGTTCACTATAACTGAACTCGGTGTATCGAGGTTTATATTTTTAACTTCAGCAGAACTCAAGAAAGGTTTCTTAGGGCCAAAAGGTGTTCTTTTAATGGAATATATAATTTGTAACACCAGTCTTGGAGAATTTTTTGGCAATAATCCTTTATGTAAACCAAATGTATCTGCTAAAAAACAATAACCCATTGGTCCAATTAAGTTCCTTATAGTTTCAGCTGAGAAGGATTCCAAGACTTCCCCATCACTATGCATTTTATCCTTAGAAGAGACAAAGTTAGAATTTGAAGACCCTTCAACATATATGTGTGGCCCGTTATTCTCATCAACATCTGTCAGATAAACAAAGAATTTTAATGAGTGAAGAGTGTCAATATCACGATGATATGATTGTGTAAGAGATAGATTTTCATTAGGAAGTGACCACCAGGCACCTATATAGTCTACACTAGGCAAGGCACCGAAGAATTCAGTTACATAATTCAATAATGTAAGGTCATTTGCTATTTCTAAAACATGCGGCGCTTTAACGACATCCTCACACATATAATATGCTCTTTTAATATTAGAACTAGCATCAGAAATTTTAAAATATTGTGAATCTCTATCTTCAGGATCGTGACATAACTTGTCTGACAAATAATTTTTAATATCTTGTGCTTTGTCTCCAGAAATAATTACAGGGTTCTCTATAACACCTTCATTACTTAATTCATTTTTATATTTTGTTTCCGGAAAAGTACTGTTTTTATAAATATCTACCCTTTCCCTGTAAAAAAAAAGCTCCAGTTTTTTTAGCACTCTCCTTGAAGAATAGGAAGTAAAGAACCCTTGCAGGTAGTGATAAAGATAACGTTTATCTAAAAAAATTCTTAAAGTATTCTTAATAAAAGGAAAAGAATCAAAGATATAGAATATGAACAATTTTAATTTATTCATCATGTGCTTAGATTCTTATCTTTTACGATAGAGGCTATTATCCTTTTTAAGCTTCTCAAAATTGGAAAATGCATATAGATATGCTCTAAAAACCTTCCTTTGTTATCACTTTCAAACCAATTGTTTAAAAACTCTATTTCTCCTCCACCAAAAGTAGCATCCACTTCCTCAGTTGTAGCAATATCTTTTTTTGATAAAGTTAAAGCCACCATAGGCCGTGGTTCTAAAGAGAGATTTTCCATTCCTCTATGAAATAGATTTGAGTCTCTTATAAAGATATCTCCTAGATTAGTGTTTATTCTTTCAGAAGAAAATTTACTTTTCTTAAGAAGAAAATCAAGAAAGGATAAAGGATATTCATTCGTTCCAAGAAAGACCTCGATAGATCCATTTTTTTCGTTAACAGGTACAAGAGGTATATTTATGATTATTTTTGAGTCATTAAAATTTGTATCTCTGTGAATATGTTGTTTTTTTGACCCGGGAAGGTTTATATTGCATGCGCAAGTTATAAAGTAGTCTTTCAAGTCCAAATCATATTCTTTAGCTATTAATTCGAGTAAGCCTTTTTCTTGTATCGCTTCTAAAATAGTCTCAGCATGGCTACCAATGGTTGCGTTTAAGTGCCCATAATTCTGTCCACCTAGTTTTACCCCACTCGCTAAAAAGATATCTAATTGACTCAACACATCATCATTAATCTTATTGAGAATTGAGGAATCAATAATATCTTTCTTAAAAATGAAACTTTTCATAAGTGTAGTTTATATTGTCCTCCTCGAGACGACTAAAAATAGCTTTTTAATAAATTCTTTCCCAGAAAAAATTTTAATCTTTATTTTATGATTTGTTTCTTTATTTTCATATTGAGACAGATAGTTATTTAAGCATTCAGCTATAGATAAAGGGTTGTTAGGATCAAAACAATACTCTTTTTTAATTTCTAAAATGTCATGAATATAATCTAAATCAGAGGCTAGTATATCCTTTCGATGTCTAGAAGCTTCTACTAAAGGTATGCCAAATGATTCAGTCAGTGAAGGCCAAACAAGAGCTTTACAAGATAGATAATAGTCATTCATCTGCTCAGAATTCTCATCCAAGATTAAATGAACATTTAACTTATGAAGATTTATCTTATTATTAATATATTGAATGAGCTCTGTATCAATCTTTGAATCTAAAGCAATAACAAGATTTGGAAATATTCCTTTTTGCGCCAATAACACAAGACCTTTTATTAGATTCTTATGATTTTTATAGGTATAACCATAAGACGGATAAAAGAAATCATATTCTATTTTGTAATTACTTTGTTTATTTTGATAATTAAAATCAAAGAAGGGAATTTCTATTGTCGGTCTTTTTTTTAAGATTTGACTAGATAATTGTTGCATGGAAGGAGTTTGCACAACTATATAATCTACATTCTTATAAAAAATAAAAATAAAAAATTTTTCGAATATAAGCTTTAATCTTGTAGCGAGAGTAAGTTTGTGTTTAAAAGTGGGTTCAAGTATAAGCTTGCTGTGAATATATAGAAAAGAAATCCCTTTTACTTTAATTACGGGTGGTAAATTTCCGAAAAATAATACTATTTGTTCAGGATCGTTTAATAGATCATTGTTTCGAAGATAAGGAAAAATATAATTAGAAAATCCTGATTCCGAGAATTCAAAACTCTTACGATGAATCTTATCAATATTAGGATTGCTTTCTAAAGTGTGATTCAGATTTCCTTTTGCAGAAAAGTTAAGAGAATTTATCGATTCTAAAATTGTCTCTAAAAGCATTAACCCTCCTCCATGTCTTATATTTGGAGCATTAATATAAATAGCTTTTTTTTGAGTCATGCAGTTATTGCTTTATAAGTATGAATAACTTAAGTAAAAGATTTTTATAAAAACTTCTTTTTTTATATCTTTCAATTGCCATATGAGATGCATTAGATAAACTCTTGGCATACTTATGTCTATCCCACCTAGAAATAACTTCTCTAGTTGTGGAACTGAAATCTGTATCCTTCAAATCAACTATAATTTTTTTCATTTTATCTAAAAGATCATTGGATGATTTAGGATTAAAGGTATAACCCACATGCTCTCCAGATAATAAGTTTGGGGCTGATCCTACATTTTCTGAACATATTACAGGTATTCCTGATGCCAAGGCTTCATTTATCACTAAACCCCATTGTTCTGTTGTACTGGGAAGTACAAAACATGATGCAGTTGAATAAACATGTTTCATTTCAAGGTAATCTAAATAACCAAGAAAATGAACCTTACTTGATAAGTTATATTTCATAACTAAAGATTCAAGTTCCTCTCTTAAGGGCCCATCACCAGCTAGAACTAAAGACCACTCAGGATAGTAACGGTCTAGTGCAGCAAATGCATCTATAAGAATATTTAAATTTTTTTTCTTTACAAATCTACAAGAAGTTAAAAAATATTTCTGAGGAAGCTTTAAATTTTCTACATCAGTCTCATCTGAAGGTTGCATGAAAAATTCATTATCAACAATATCGCAACCTTCAAAAATAGTCTCTTTATCGAATCCCAAGTTTACAAGGTAACGTTTTTGATTGATTCCACCTACAAAGGCTGAGTCAACCAGACTTAATAAGAAACTTTTAAAATATTCTTTTATTTTGTTTCTTTTAAAATCGTGTTCTTGGCTTTCTGAAATTATTACAGTAGGTGTGTTATTCTTTATTGCCCATGACAGAGCAAGCAAAGAAGGAGTTGCATCCCATCCACTTAAAATTACTACCTCAGGTTCTATTTGTTCTAAGACTTCGAATAACCTATTCTTAATTTCAGTTTTTGAGACTTCAGTTATTGGTTTATCTTTAAAAAGAGTAGTTATATTTTTATTATTTTCAGATGAAGCGCTCCAAAGATTTGTATGGTCTATAGAAGAAAATTGAATTGCACTGCAATTTAAAGAATCATTAGCACAAGTTAATCGAAAATGGTGATAGGCCCCCATCGTATCATTTAAAGCAACAACCTTGAGTTTTTTCAAATTTTAACCTCGATTTTTAATCTTTGATAATACCTGCTCAGCTATATTTTCAGGTTTAGAAATAGAATTTACATGATCTCTGCATTTCATAGTTATATCCGTTAGATTTTCTTTATCATGCACTGATTCTAATATTTTATTTGCCAGTAAGTTTATGTCATGCTGATTTTCGATAAATATGCTGAACTCTCCTGTTAAGATTTCTTTCAATCCTCCATTGATAACAGAGGTAAAAGTTGGGATTCCTCTTTGAATCGACTCTAAAGGAGATAGACCTACTGCGTCCCAGTCGGAATTGAATAGCATAACGTCTATTGCGTTATAAAAATTTTCTAAGTCTTCTTGCCATCCTAGCCAGATTATATCTGTTGAGATATTAAGTTCATTTGCAAGTTCTTCAAGGCTTCTTTTCTCTTCACCATCACCGGCGATTAAGACTTTTAAATTTGGTAGAGATTCTTTAATTTTAGCTGACACTCTGAGCAAGATATCGAATCTTTTTCGCTTTATTAACCAGCCCGCATTACCGATTACAAATTCATTGGATTGGATATTATATAGAGAGCGAGAATGATATATATTCTTTTCAGTCCTTATAGAACGAATGGGAAGAGGATTTGGTAAGAAAGATGATTTTTTTTCAAGTTCAGGATGGATTAATAAGGCCTCATCCATTATAAAATTAGATGCAAAATAGATATGATGAAATATTCTATTTGCCACTAAATAAATTAATTTCCATATCCATTTAGGTTTAACACCTTGGTGATGAAAGTGAACAAATAAGATCTTTGGTATGTTCTTCCTTCCTAATAGGGAGAGCATTCCCACAAGACTGTGGCCAGTTTGCATTATAGCGTCCGCCTTCTCTGAAGATATGTAGCTTCTGTAATTCAAAAGGTCTAAAAGACCTCCTGGCCCTTTATAAGGAAAACCCCTGCTTTTGATATTAGACTCTTCCAAATCCCTCTTTAATAGACCCATCTTGGTTAATGATAAAAGAGATATATCATGTCCTAGTGAAATTAATTCTCTCATTAACAAAAGAGAAGACTGTTCCATTCCACCGATGTGAGTTCCTTGAATAACGTTGAGAATTTTCAACTAGACTGCATCCTTAAAATATTCGATTGTCTGTTTAAGCCCTTCGTCTAAAGAAATAGAGGGAGACCAACCTAATTCTTGAAATGCCAAATGAATATCCGGTCTTCTCATCTTTGGATCGTCTTGGGGCAGTTCTTCAAAAATTATTTCAGAAGTACTTGAAGTTAATTTAATAACTTTTTTAGCCAATTCTATCATTGTAAATTCAATCGGATTTCCGAGGTTTACAGGTCCAGATAACTTGTCATTTTCCATCAAGAGAACAAAGCCTCTAATTAGATCATCTACAAAACAGAATGATCTAGTTTGGTTTCCAGCACCGTAAACTGTCAATGGCTTTCCAGCTAGAGCTTGAACAATAAAGTTTGAAACAACCCTACCGTCCTCTGATTGCATTTTTGGACCATAAGTATTGAATATTCTTCCAACTCTTATCTGAATTTTATGCTCCCTTTGGTAGTCAAAAAAAAGTGTTTCGGCACATCGTTTTCCCTCGTCATAACAGGATCTAATGCCAATAGGATTTACATTGCCCCAATACGATTCTTTTTGGGGGTGTTCTAAAGGATCTCCATATACTTCGCTAGTTGAAGCTTGAAATATTTTTGCTTCATTCTTTACAGCAAGTTCAAGTAAATTATAAGCTCCTACTACATTTGTTCTGAGAGTGCTAATTGGATTATTTTGATATTGAATAGGGGAAGCGGGGCAAGCCAAGTTATATATTTGATCACATTCAATATCAATGTAATCAGTAATATCATGTTCAATAAATTGAAAATTTTCTAGGGTTATTATATTTTCTAAGTTTTTTGAAGATCCAGAGGATAAATTATCAATCCCTATGACCTTATGGCCTTTCTTTAGAAGCTCTTCTGATAGGTGGCTACCTAAAAATCCAGCTGCGCCAGTTACTAAAATAGTTTGATTTGTATTTGCTGTCATAATTATAAGTTATTTAAAATCTCGATAGATCTTGATTTTATGTCATGTCCATCAGTGTAAGCTCTTTTATATCCTGCTTCAGAAATTTGGTCTATTTTACTAGGATTAGATAGAAGCCATTCTACTTTCTTGAGTAATTCATGTTTGTTACTAAAGAAAACTGCCTCTTCATCTTCTTTGAAGATTTCCTGCATTTCTGAGGTTCTTTCACACAGCAAGAGCTTTCCAAGGCTTGGAATTTCAAAACACCTTCTTGTGTAAACATCTCTATTCATCTTTGATAGAAAGCTAAGACAAATCTTAGAATCTCTCAATTCATTTATATAGTCTTCTCCGTAAACAGGATAGATTGATTTTTGATATGTTGTAAACCTATTCCCCCAACCTGTACCGTATACCTTAAGGTCTATATTATTAATAAATAAGTATTCTAGATCAGTAAATCTATTATCATCTTCATAATGTCCAATAAAAATTACATCTTGTTTATATTGTTTTTCTTTCGTACGAATTTTATCTTCAGACGGTATAAAGTAAGGTTTAAATAGTTTAATTTCTGAAGAGGGTTTAATGTACTCAGCCGCTTCTTTGATATTGACTGGTCTGTATACAAAAATTAAATCTGCAAAATATAAGCTCTTTAGAAACCAGAAGAATTGAAAAAAATGTATCCATGGCTTTTTATTCGCAAGGACAGATCCATATGGGTCATCATTGTTATAAACAACTATCTTAATGTTTCTTGCTTTAATCTCTTTTAAGGTAGAAGGTAAAAAATGATTACAATTCCAAAGAAAAACATAATCTATTTTGTTGCTTTTTACTAAAGCTAAAAACTCTTTGTTTATCTTTAAAACAGCTCCTATTGGTAAAGGGATAGCATTTAGATAATTGTTCCATTTCGTATCAAAATAGTTGGAAATCTTAAAAGGAATTACATCCATACCATAGTCAGTAATTTGTTTACTAAAGGACTCTTCGCAGTGTGTATGACTCCAAAATCCTGCCAAGATGATTTTCTTAGTCATTACTGATTTAAGTGGTTTGATTCTCTATCAAAATATTATTACCTTCTACAACATAATTCATCCCTTTGAAGTAGCCAAGTAACTCGCTAGAGAAATAAATCCCAGGAGATTCCTCATTAAAGTTTAATAATATTTTTCCATCTTTTTTTAAGTAATTATCTTGTAAATCTGAAATAAAAAATTCCCACTCTTTATTACTCCAAAGATTTTCTTGTTTGTGATTATTGAAACAGATCATGTAGGCTGTAACCAAATCAAACCTCTCATTTGTATTTAGCTGTAGGAGCTCAAAGCTGTTGATGTATCTTTTAAATTTAATCAATCCTAGAGAGTCTGTTATTTGGTTATAAAGCTTATTATCAGGAACATCAAGACAAAATCCTACGTGTGAAAATTCATTACATATAAAGGGAAAATACCCTGTTCCTGTGCCTATATCTAGGATAGTTTTTTTCTCATCGCGATGCAGACCAAGTTTATAAAACCTGATGAGAGATTCTTTCAGCCAAAATTTATAATTTAAGTATTTTTCTTGAGCAGTCAAGTCAGAGTTAAAGGGTTTTGATCTTGAATTTAGACTAGTTCTTATCTTTCTATTGCATCTAAATAGATTGAAATGGAAGGAAATGAGATCAAAGAAGTTAACTGCAAATAAAACATCTAACTCTTGTCTCAAAAATGTTTTTAACCTTGAGAACATAGACCTTCTTTTAATAAAACCTTCTTTAACCCTTCTCTTAAACTTATCTGAGGATTCCAAGAAAGAGATTTATTGGCAGCAGAAATATCCGCCACCACATCCATCATTTCGTCTTTCCTTTCAAGGCCTCTTTCTTCATATTCAAGTGATTCTTCAACAAGATCATCCAAAAGTTCAATTATTTCTTTAACACTTACAGAATCTCCGCTTCCAATATTATATATTTGGAATCCTTTTAATTGCTTTGATGCAATTGTCATTGCATGAACTACATCTTCAATATACACAAAGTCCCTTTTTGGATAAAAAGAGTTTACAACTATTTTGTTACTGGATTTGATTTGTCCCACTATCTCTGGAATTAAAAAATGTTTCTCTTGATCTGGACCATATACATTAAAAGGCCTCAAGATAGTTATATCTAAAGAAAACACATCAGCATAATATTTACATATTTTTTCACATAAAAGCTTAGATTGAGCGTATGGATTGCTGGGATTGATTATTGCATTCTCTTTGATGGGTAGAACTTTCTGCTTACCGTAAATGTAAGCGCTCATATAAATTAAGGGAAGTTTATTCAATCTACAATAATTCAAAACATTCAGTGTTGAGGCAACATTTTCTTTTATAAAATCTTCAGGGTTATTCCATGCAGAGGGAACGAATGTTCTTGCAGCAAGATGGTAGACATTATTTATATCATTTTCTGTATGAATCAAATCTTCTAAAGGGCATATAGAAAGGTCACCATCTTCTCTATTCAAGGGTAAAAAATCCTCACCTGTCGACTGTAACTTCTCTATAAGCTTCTTAGCTATAAACCCATTTGAGCCTGTGATAATTGATGTCATAGAAGTAAAGACTAAAAAAGAAGCTTCTTTATTTTTGATTCATAGTCGTTAATAGCTATCTCGTAATCACTGGGCCTGCCTATATCAAGCCAATAATCGGTATGCTTTTTGACAAGAACTTGTTTCTTATCTTCTATTAAAGAGTGCATTAGTTGGTCAAAACCAAACTCTTTATCTTTCGGAATATATCGTAAAATTTCGCTTGAGAGCATATAAATACCCATACTAACTTCGTATTTTACAAGTGGTTTTTCACTTAAACTATTCAAAATGCCATTTTCCGTAGAAAGAACACCGTAATCAACTTGCTCATCCCTCTCAAAGGAAGATATGGTGAAAACTGATGAGTTTTGAACATGTTCATCAAATAAAGAAGCATAATTGAGGTCAGTTATAATATCTCCATTCATCACTAAGAAATTTTCTGGAAGGTCTTCGATATTTTTTAGTGGGCCCATAGTTCCAAGTGGCTTAGATTCTTCAGAATAATCAATTTTTATGTTCCATTTGGATCCGTTGCCGAAGAAAGCTTTTATAATCTCAGACATATGATTTACAGCCAAAGTTATATGATCAAAACCGTTGGATTTTAATTGTCTTATGATGATCTCCAAAACCGGCATATCGTCTCCAACAGGGACCAACGGTTTAGGCAAAGTTATTGTATAGGGCTTTAATCTAGTCCCTTTCCCTCCAGCAAGCACTACAGCCCTTTTAGACATGTCTTAAATACCTATAGAGATATATTCATATCCCATTTCTACTAAGTCTTTCTTATTTAAACACAATCTACCATCAAATATCTTCATATTATTCATTTTCATATTGTCCTTAGAAAAATCATAACTAAGATACTCCTCCCAATCAGTAACTAATAGTAAAGCATCTGCAGAACGAGTGGTTGTAGATATCTTTTTACAGTACTTTAAGTTGGGTGATTTTATTATTTTTTTAAATTGATCCATTGCCTCCGGATCATGAACAAATACTTTAGCTCCAGAAGATAAAAGGTTTTTAATTAAGTCAATGCTAGGAGATTCCCGCACGTCATCAGTATTTGGTTTAAAAGCCAATCCCCAAACGGCAATCTTTAAACCTTTTAATTTTCCTTTATAAGATTTTTTTAGTTTTTTAAAAAGTAGCTTCTTTTGATTACTATTAATAGATTTTACTTCCTCGAGTATCCTAAGTTCTTTTTTTGCTTGCTGTTTTGCTATGGTGATCAACGCATCTATATCTTTTGGAAAACAGGAACCTCCGTAACCACATCCTGCGTTTAAAAAACTGTTCCCTATTCTTGAATCTGAGCCTATTCCAGAGGAGACTTCCTTTATATCAGCGCCTAATGACTCGGACAAATTAGCCATCTCATTGATAAAGCTTATTTTAGTTGCGAGGAAAGCGTTTGCTGCATATTTAGTTAATTCTGCACTTTTCTCACTCATAAAGATAATCTTCTTCTTTGGTATACCGGCCTGAATATAAAGTTCCGACATTTCCTTTCCAACATTTTTGCTACTTGTGCCTATTACTACTCTGTCAGGAAAGAGAAAATCATTCACAGCAGATCCTTCCCTAAGAAATTCAGGATTTGATACTACATCAAACTCTAAATTACTATCTTTATTATTTATCTGATTGCGAACTATCTCTCTAACTATGTCTGTCATGCCTACAGGAACGGTACTCTTATTAATAATTATCTTTCTTGACTTTGCATTGGCCGCTATACCTTTAATTGCTTCACGAATAAATTTTAAATTTGGTGACCCGTCAGATGACTGCGGAGTTCCAACACATAAAAATTGGAAAAGACCATGATTTGCAGATTTATTTTTATCTGAAGTGAATTTGATTTTTTTCTTCTTAATGGCTTCTTTGAGTAAATCTTCTAAAGAAGGTTCAAAAATTGTACACTCGCCTCTTGATAGTTTTGCTATTTTTTTCTTATCTACATCAAAACATAAAACTTCATGCCCTGCTTTTGCAAAACAGACTGCAGTTACTAGTCCAACATACCCTGTTCCTATAACAGATATCTTCTTTTGATTTTTCATCTTTATTTATTGTAGATATTACTTTTATAGAGTTTGAGATTTTCTTCAATTGAGAACCAGTTTATAGTTTCAATTAGGCCTTTTTTAAATCCCTCAACACCTTGATATTCTGGTTCCCACTTTAATAGAGCTTTAGCTTTATCATTAGATGAGAATAGTCTTTCAACTTCACTATTCTTCGGCCTAATTCTTTCTTCAGATTGATTAAACTGTAATTCTTTATTCATAAGTTCAGCAATGAGCATGGCGGTATCCTTAATAGATATTTCATAGTTACTGCCTAAGTTAATAACTTCACCCAGGGCTTCTTTTGCTTCCATTCCAGCTATAAAACCGCGAGTAATATCGGAAACAAAATTAAAGTCTCTTGTAGGGGTTAACCCTCCAATAGAAACCTCATTTCCCTTAGCTAACTGAATAATAATGGAAGGTATAACTGCCCTAGCAGATTGTCTCGGCCCATAAGTATTAAAAGGTCTAATAACTGTCAAAGGCAAATCAAAAGAGTTATGGAAAGAAAGTGCAAGTTGATCTGATCCTATTTTAGATGCTGCGTAGGGGGACTGTCCTGAAAGCGGATGAATTTCGTCAATTGGCACATATTGAGCGGTTCCATAAACTTCACTTGTTGAGGTTTGAATAAATTTATCTATTCCATTGTTTAAAGCCGAATGCATTAAATTGCAAGTTCCAGAAATATTCGTATCTATATAGTTTTGTGGTGCTGTATAAGAATAAGGGATTGCAATTAAAGCAGCTAAATGTAGTAATTTATTACAGCCCTTCACAAGGCTATTGCAAAAATACGGATCCCTAATATCACCAGATATTATTTCTATTTGGCCGAGTGTTTTTGGATCAATAGAGTCAAGCCATCCCCAGGTACCGAAAGAATTATATTGCACTAAGGCTCTGACATCATATCCTTCAGCTACTAAGTTTTCAGCTAAATGAGATCCAATGAAACCATCAGCTCCTGTAAGTAAGACTTTTTTCATGTATTAGATGCATTTTAAGACATTAATTATTTGATTCAATCAATCTTTGCAAATAGACTTCATAAGATGAAAGCATTTTCTTCTTATCAAAATTTCTCAAGGCAATATCCTTTGAGAGTTTAGACATATCTTTCCTCAAATCTTTATCTTTGATCAATTCATAGATGTTGGCGGCTATATCCTTAGTATCTCCATAATCACTCAAAAATCCATTATTTTTAACCACATCTCTAACGCCACTGACATTGAAAGCTACTACAGGAAGGGAACACATCATAGCCTCAATAACTGATAGAGGCATCCCTTCTGATAGACTCAAATGCAAAAATATATCTGATTGATTCATTAACTCAAATGCATCATCTCGTCTTCCTAAAAGATTTATGTTGTTACTTAAGTTATTTAATTCTATTAAGGTTACGAGATCGTCCTTCATGGAGCCTTCTCCAATTATATTGAGTATGATATTTGGAGTTTTTTCTTTTAATCTTTTAATTACATCCACTGCTAAATGCTGTCCTTTATGTTCGCTGATTGTACCAAGCATTGTTATGACTATTTCTTCTCTTTCAAGATCCTTTGAGCCTAAAGATCCTACTTCTACACCATTCGGTATAGTTTTTATATCTTCCGCATTTACACCAAAATATTTCTTTGATTCTTTATAGAGTTCTTTGGTAGGAACTAAAATGGAACTTTTTAAATTTCTTAGGGCAAGAATATCTATTATCCTGTATAGGTATTTTTTATAGCCTCTGCTGGTAGATAATTGACTAAAACCTTGGATCGAATAAATATATTTGGTCTTATACTTTGAAAGATAAGCTAACCAAAAGACACTATGAGAAAAGACAATGACGTTATCTGGAGATAATATTTCTAGGTGATGCCTTAACTTTTTTGAAGATGTAAAAAGACTAAAGGGCCATTTGTAATCCTTTCCCTTAATCAACGATATAACTTCTACTCTCTGATATTCTTCTTCAAGAAACTCATTATTATCAAGCCAAGAAATTACTGTCACCGAGGTGCAACTAAGATTAGAAGCAAGTTCAAGTAAAAGCCTTTCTGCTCCTCCTTTCCTTAAAGAATGAACTAAAAAAACTGACTTCATATACTATAGTTTAAAGATTAGATAAATTTTATACAGTTTTGCAATCTGATGTGGAAAATACAATAGAGCTTCAAGAGCTTTACTTGCATAGTTTAATCAATAAATTGTTTGTTTACTGCATATATCCAACCATCTATGTAATCTACACCCGTGTTTCGGTTATAGTATTTAAAATTATTTTTTTTTAGAAATTCAGTGATTAAGTCTTTAGTAAAATAAGACTGGTCGCCAGTTCTATTGCCTAAAAAATCGTGTGATGAAATTGCTAGATTTTTTACGTCTTTGATTCTATCAAATTTCTCAATGACTAACTTTTCTGCTCCTTCAATGTTAATCTTCATGTAGTCCACAAGTTGAATGTTGTTAATCTCTAAATAACTATCAATAGTCAGACCCTCAACTTCACTAAAGCTTCCACTATCTTCATGTGTTATTTTATTTTCAGTGTGATGGCCTATATCATCTGCAATCTTGACAGGTCCATCCCTGTTGGTTATTGCACAATACGAAGAAATTACATTTTCTAATTTATTTTGATTGATACAAATTTCCAAAGCTTTAAAGGTTCTTTCAGTGGCCTCTATGGAAAAAACTTTTCCTTCATTCCCAACATGTTCAGACATTAATCTTGTATCAAGCCCTAAACCCGCACCTATATCAATGCAAATATCTCCTACACTAGGTCTATATCCATGAAAAAAAATCTCATCTGAAAAAGATTCTTCCTTTTCAGCATTTAACCTATAGTTTGGACTATAGTCACAAAAAAAAACTTTACCCTGTTTCTGTAACCAGAGATTATTTTCCATTAGTCGGAATGTCGAAAACCTACCAAGAAATATCGAAATTAGAGAAAGAAGGAAATATGCAAAATAGTTAAGTCTGGATTTAATCAGCAATTTAATTATGGCTTCTACTTTCATGTGAAATAATGTAACTATTTAGAGGCGAGTACCATATATTATTTAAGGATAAAATGCTCGATCAAATAAATATTTTTTTTAGAAATATCTGCATCTACAGTCTCTGAAAAAAATTTATTCAGATTCATTCTATGAATAAAATTTAATTATACTTTCCGAAATATAATCTATCTCTTCATTGCTGAGCTGAGAATACGATGGAAGCCACAAACCTCTCTTTCCTATGTCCTTAGAGACCGGAAAGTTACCATTAACCTTATAGCAATCTTGTTCATTGAGCGGAGGATACATAACCCTTGAACCGATAGAAGCCTCTTGCAGGTGAAGCATTAGGTTTTCCCGATCTTCACAAAGTACATCTATAAACCAAGGCGCAGTTAAATCTAAATCGTGATCAAAGAAACTTATTTGATCTATATTCGATAGATTATCTCTATATTTTTTCCAAATCTCTTTTTTTCTTTTTATTCTGAAATCTAATTTTTTCATTTGCTCTAACCCTATAACTGCCTGCATTTCTGTGAATTTAGAATTAAAGCCTATAGAATCATGAATGTCTGAGCCTCCTGCAGTTCGTCCAAAATCCTTCAATTTCTTAATTTTATTTGCTAATTCATCATTATTTGTAACCAATGCTCCGCCTTGTCCAGTTGTAATTATTTTTGGCATGGAGAAGGAAAAACTTCCTATATCGCCTTTGAGGCCAATATGTGTATCTTTATCATAATATGAACCTAATGATTGGGCAGCATCCTCAATAATTTTAATGTTATTTTCCTCAGCAAAATTCAAAAATTTTGTAATTTTAGTTTTTGGCTTTCTGCCATTAGCGCTTACCAGCATCATAGCTTTAGTTTTAGGGGTTAATTTTTTTTTAAGCTGCTCTAAATCAAGGCACAAAGTCTCTGCCTCGACATCAACAAAGACTGGTTTTGCTCCAATCATTTTTATTGAATTTGGAGTTGCAACCATAGTGAAATTAGGAACTAAGACTTCATCACCGGGTTTGATATCCAAGGCAAGAGCAGCGAGTGTTAAACTGATAGTGCCATTATTTACTACTATACAATTCTTACTTCCAGTGAATTCTGCAATTGAATCTTCAAATTTCTTAGTATTTTTAAATTCAGTAAGGAAGCCATCTTCTTGCATATAACTATTTATAGCTTGTCTCTCTTCGTCCCCAATCCAAGGACGCATTTGCATAATAAATTCCCTTTCACTCATTACTACTCTCCTCGAATTTACTCTGAAGAGAGAGAATTTTTCCCTTATCTCGATCAGAGATTTTTTTGGCTGGTGAACCAGCATAAACCGACCATTCTTCAGTGTTTCTATTCAGCAAAGACTGAGCTCCAACGACTGAGCCTGTCCTGAGGTTTACATTAGGGAGTATTGTTGAGTTGGAACCAACTATACAATGTTCATTGATCTTGATATTTCCTCTTTCTACATTCCCCTTAAACTCCTCAGGCACCAAGGGTGTTGCAATTCCACTATGATAATCATCAGAACCAGCCGCAATTACAACATTTGGTGATAGAGTTGAAAACTTACCAAAGAATACAGAGCTCTCTTTTCCGCCAATAATTTTACATCCAGAAGATATATGCACATAAGAGGAAAGCTTCAATGAAGTGGAGATGTAGCAAAAGTCATCAATAATTACGTTATCATCAATCTCTACTAGCTCAGGATATCGAATTCGAACAGTTTTACCTATAATTACATTTTCTCCACATCTTTTGAGAAGATTGGTATCAAAGAAAATATTATCCATCTAGATTTAGCCTATCTCTGTCTATTTCTGCACCTAAGTAAGGTCCATTTTTTATCTCTAAAACTTTTGTGTTATCTTCCAGAATCTCGTATCCATGCCCGCCAGAAAGCATAATAAGGACATCATCTGCGTAGGCTGTTATTTCTTCTACAAGAATAGAATTATCATCATAGATATATGCTTGTAAACTACCCGATTTCACATAAATTACTTCTTGGGTAAATAAAACTGATCTCTCGACTTCATTATGTGTGTGGGCAAGTAATTTTTTACCTTTATTGTAATTCCAGGAACCGGCTTGTATGTATTCTTCATCTTGTGAAAAAAATGATAAGTCACTAGAACCCCAAGCCTCTGTAGCAGGTATGTATCTGGCTAAAATTTTATCATTATGTATTATATCTCTCGTTTTCATACAATCTATTTCCAATTAATCTTAGTAAACATTTCTATTGCTTCATCATAAGAAATTCCCTCAGTGTCCTTGTCTGAAACTATCTTATCTAAATAAAAGTCTCCTTTCATTAGAATTGTTATTTCATCTTCTTCTGAATATTTGCCTACACAAATATAACTAAAAACCGAATCTTCTAGGGCCAAGTAACCGTGTGCACAGTATTTAGGTATCTTAAAAAACCCTTCATCAGGAGTGATTTCAAATTGCTTTAATTGTCCATAATGTTCACTTTCATGGTCTAGACACAATATGTAATCAATCACAGAGCCTTTAGATACTGAGATATACTTTTCTTGATAATTAGGAGGAATCTGAATATGTAACCCTCTAAACACATTCTTCTTTGAATGTGACTCTTTGTAACAGATACCAGTTTTAGCATCTTCAAAAATTAAGTTATTGCTACCCCTAGAGTCTTTAAATATTTTTGGACTAAAGTTTTCAATTATCATTTTTATGTTTCTTTATTTGTTTAAAGTAGTTTCTCGTCAAAATCTTTTAGCAAATATCCTTCAGAATAAACTCTCTTCAAGTTTTTAAGGAAAGTTGTACTTTCAAAATCTTTCATCTCTAAAAAAGAGTTCTTAAGACTCAAGTCAGGTCTCAAAAATTCATTAATTAACTTATAGTCTTTATTTTTCAGTAATGATTTTTTACTGTACAAAGTCAATATTAACCTAGCAAATTCTGATCTGGATGTTCTTGGACCTGATAGATGATAGATTCCATTTAGCCTCTCTTCTATTAAAAAAACTAGGCATTCAAGCAGTAAATTAATTGAAGTGGGAGAGAAGAAAGAGTTATCTGCAACCTCTATAGTGCTATTTTTTTCTGCCGCTTCTTTAAGTAAAAATTTAATAAAACTACTACTGTGAGAACAGATAGTTGAAACTCTCAGTATATTGGATTGGCCTAAATAGTTATTACTAAGCCAATTTTCTGCTAGTAGCTTAGATTTACCGTAATTAGTATCAGGAGAGGGGGTATGATCCTCTGAATAATTACCTTCCAGCCCATTAAATACATAATCCGTGGATAGATAAATGATATAAGGATCGATGAATTTTTCAGCAATACTCTTTAGATAATGGAAATTAGCGTCTAATGCTAACTCAAAATTAGACTCACATTTTTTAATATCCTTGTTTCCTGCTGCATAAATAATCACGGGAGAGAGATTTGTCTCTACAGTTTTTTCGTTAATCTCTTTATCTTTTCTCTGAATGACTTTTATTGAGTATAAATTAGAAAGGTTCTGATAAATTAGATTTCCTATATATCCAGAAGCCCCTGTAAGAAAAATTTGATGCATGAAAGTAAAGATTCTTTATAAATCTTCTCTATGAAATTTCTTGATAATAAAGTTATTCTCTTGATTTAATTTTGCTATTTCTAGGTCAGAGATTGTCATTTCTTTAACAAGATCATCAAAACTTATTTCTGGCTTCCATTGAAGAATTTCATGTGCTTTTGAATAATCACCAAGTAAGGTTTCGACTTCAGTCGGTCTAAAATAGACAGGATCTACTTCAACTATGCATTTACCATTTTTATCGTAGGCTTTCTCTTCTTCACCCTCTCCTCTCCATTCAACTTCTATATCCAGAAACTCACAAGTTTTATTAACAAAATCTCTAACTGAGTATTGTATGCCTGTTGAAATAACAAAATCGTCAGGCTCTTCTTGTTGAAGCATCATCCATTGCATTCTTACATAATCTTTGGCATGGCCCCAATCTCTTAGAGCATCAAGATTACCCAGTTTTAAAGTTTCATTAGAGCCTAATTTTATTCTGGCTAACGCCATAGTTATCTTTCTAGTTACAAAAGTTTCTCCCCTAAGTGGTGACTCATGATTAAATAAGATTCCGTTACAAGCGAAAATACCATAAGCCTCTCTGTAATTAACAGTAATCCAATATGCGTATAATTTAGCTACTGCATAAGGGCTTCTTGGATAAAAAGGAGTCTTTTCAGTTTGAGGTATTTCTTGCACCTTACCAAATAGTTCTGAAGTAGAAGCTTGATAAAACTTGGTTGTTTCTCTCAGGCCTAATGACCTAATTGCCTCTAGAAGTCTTAAAACACCTATTCCGTCCGCATTAGCAGTATATTCAGGTTCCTCAAATGAAACTTGAACATGACTTTGAGCTGCTAGATTATAGATTTCATCAGGTTGTATTTTAGAAATGATATTTACAAGGCTGCTAGAGTCAGTCATGTCTCCATGATGAAATGTAAAATTTTCATGAGGTATCAGATGCTCAATTCTATCTGTATTAAATAATGATGACCTTCTTTTTATACCGTGTACTTCATAACCTTTCTCAAGTAAAAGTTCAGCTAGGTAAGAGCCATCTTGCCCTGTAATGCCTGTAATGAGAGCTTTTTTAGTCAATGTATTATGTTAATAATTTATTTCTTTTAAATTTAAAAGGAGAAAGAGAGAAAATCACTTCGTAGCGCATTAACCTAAACAAACCCAATATAAAAAGACCTATTAAAAAACCAAAGAAAGTTCCAAAAACAGTTATGAGAGCTCTATACGGTTTTGACTTTTCTGTTGGTAGAAAAGGAGGATCAACAAGATCCAAGATGAAGTATTCATCTATTTCAGCAAGCATGAGAATTTTGAGATTTTTTTCTTTGAGTTTATTTAGAAGCAAATTTAAATCACGCATTGAAGTTTCGGCAATAATATTATCAAGATAAACAATGGAGCGCTGAGCTCTACCAACCTCAATATCTTTAACTTTATCATTTACTTCTCTTACCAAGTTCGTCAGGAGTTCTTGAGAAAAGTAAGGTGAAACATGCTCGAAACCAAGTTTTGTGTATTTTGTCTTTCTATCAGTCTCAATGGTAAATCTTAATAAAAAAGCTTTGTAAATATCGTAGTCGGAAGGCATATAATCCAGTTTATCTTCAACTGCGTTATATCCACTGGCTGTGTAAACAATTGAACCCTCTTCCCACCTCACAGCGTGAAGTAATTCAGGTAAATAATCATATTTTTTTACAAAATCCACTACAAAAGCCTTTGATACCAGTAGCTCTTTTGCCAAAATTACATTTGGATCGGTATCAACACTATCACCGAAAGAGACAAGAGATGAGAGTCCTCCGAAGTCGAAACCTCCAACACCTCCTCCTGATAAAGAAACGTCTAACTGAGTGTCTTTAGGCATCAAAGTAACATTAGAAATATAATTATTTGGTAAAACGAGAGCAACGGTAACTGAAATAATCGCGGCAATAGAACTAAAAAGAGTTAAAAAATTTCTTTGTGCCCACATCCACGTGGTCATCTCATAGAGGTCTACCGAGTCTGAGTTGTTATTTTCGAAAGATTCTTCCATTTTTATATTTTAACTCTAATCGTGAAGGGCATGTACATAAATCTCTTAAAACTAATCTCTACCATATTTATCTGAGTATCTTACAATATCGTCTTCACCAAGATAGCTGCCCAATTGTACTTCAATTATTTCAACATCTGAATCAGTTGGATTGGCTAAAGAATGTATAACTTCTTTGCCAATAGATATCATGCTACCTACCGGATATCGCTCTATATTATCTCCTACTTGAATTTCTGCTTCGCCCTTTATTACGACCCATCTTTCTGATCTGTGAAAATGCTTTTGAACTGATAATTGTTCTTTAGGATAGACATGGATTCTCTTTACCTGATAGTTATTACCTCCATCAATTGTTTCATACCAGCCCCATGGTCGGAAAACCTTTTCATTAGAATCAAAAATGCCTTTTTCTTCATCATTTATTTTATCAAGAATCTTATTAGCATTTTCTCTTTTGTTTAAGTTTGTAATTAACAAAGCATCTGGGGTGTCAATAATTGCAAGGTTATCAACCCCTGAAACACCGACTGTCCTTGTTTGGGAATATATGAGATTGCTTCTTGAATCATCTATAAATATTTTTTCTCCAAGAATAGCATTATCGTTTTTGGTAGATTCTAAGTTTAATTCTTTGATGCTGTGCCAAGAACCAATGTCTGACCATTTTCCTAGAAATTCTGAGGTGTAGGTATTGCTAGATTTTTCTAGAATTGCGTAGTCGATAGAAATATTTGGCAATTTCTGAAATTCTTTTTTATTAATCTCTATGAATTTATCTCTTTGAAAAAATTCAAGGCTAACTTTATTTGATTCCTTCCAAAGACTGCTAAATTCTTGGATCATAAAGTTTGAATTAAATATATTTATGCCGCTATTCCAATAAAATTCATTTGTTGATAAATATTTCCTTGCGGTCTCTAGGTCTGGCTTCTCTTTGAAAAGGATTATTTTCTTAAGTACATCGTCATTATTTGTATGATGTATGTAACCATATCCCACCTCTGGAGAAGTGGGCTTTATACCAAAAGTGATAAGTTGATCTTTTTGCTTTACCTTCATTGCGTTATCAACCGTTTTTGCAAGAACATCTTGCTCGTAATGATGATCAGATGGCATAACTAGGATCTCTGATTCTTTGTCTTGTTTTTGGATATATTTTGCTGCAGCAAAAATAGCTGGGGCAGTGTTTCTTCCTTCAGGTTCAATTAAAACTAAACAATTTAAATCTTTAAATTCTTTCAGAGTGTTTTCGATCAGCTTTAGATGATTTTGTCCTGCTACAATCAAAATTCCTCTTAAATTAGATAGATTAGAAGCTCTTGTGATTGAATTTGAAAGTAGAGAACCTGAATTATCTATATCAATAAATTGTTTGGGATAAGATCCTCTTGATAATGGCCACAGCCTCTTTCCCGATCCACCCGCGAGAATCACGGCCCATAGATGTTTACTAGTTTTATTACTCATTTGAATTTCTACTTTAAATAATTAAAAAGCTGATTAAATCTTTTACTCCAAGTATGATCATTTAAAGCTCTTCGATGACCTGCTTCTGAAATTTTCTTAGCTTGAGTAACATTATTAGAATAATATTTTGCTTTTTCAATTAAATCAGTTTCATTACCGAAAGGAATTGCCTCTCTTCCTCTCTCGTAAAAAAAGTCAAATTCCTCAGAATCTTGAGTCAATAACATTGAACCAGAAAGTGGGATTTCAAAATCTCTGAAGTTACACCCAAACGTAACCTCATGATTTAAAAAATCATTATCTTTTCTTGATTCAGGGAAATTCAGAGATACTAATGATCTAGATAATATCTTTCTGTAATTCTTGTCATCTGGAACTCCTCCCACCTCAGTCAGTTGCATAATTTGCTTTTGAATTAAAATTCTTTCACTTTTATTTAAATTTTTAAGTCTTTTTTCATTTGTATTTAAGTTATATATAAATGGAGCAACATACAATCTAAGAAAATTGGGAATATTATTATTGAGATACCAACCAGGACCAAACAACTTTAAATCTATACCTGATTGTAGGAGCCTCCAAATATAGTATGGCCTTTTCCCATATGCTGAACCAACAAAAGATATCCCTATATCCTGATTACCTGAAATTTCATAAAGATTTTCGTTCGCGGCCATGGGTAACCAATAATTATTTGCACCAACAGAGTCGTATAAGGCTTTATGATTTTTTGATATGTAGGTATTTAGCCCTATATAAGGAGAATTTATTTTGTGCAGAATATCAAATTGATGGCTATTGCAAGTCCAATTCACAGTGAAAACTTCATCTTTAAGTTCTTTGTATAAATTAGGTGTAACTTGCTCATCAGATAAAAAACCTAAGAAATAATCGAAAGGGGCTTCTTGCTTACAAATAGAGATTATGTGCTCTTCAAGTATTTGTTTCTGATTCTCCGGAGTTTCTGTCTGGTGCTGTTTTAAAAAGTCATCAAATTGAATAATTGTGACTTCATGACCCAAAGTAATAAGTGACTCATAAATATTGTCTTTGAATATTGCACTGTTAGGGACAGGAGCAGCAGCTGATCCCATCACTAGCAAAATTTTAAGGCTTTTATCTTTCATCGAGATAGATAAATAAAGTTAAGAATCAAAAAGAATATGAAAACCATTATAAACCTAGTAAAAAATATGAAAATTCTTGATTTGCTATCAAATAGTGCCAAGAGAGGTATAGCTAAAGAGTAGTAAACAGTATGCTTGCCTCCATAAACTAAGATACCTGATAAATAAAATAGTGAAAAGATAAGAAGGATCATAAACTGCAACCTGCTCGGTCTATTGTTAACAAGAAAGATCAATAAGCTCAGAAATAATGTTAAATTGAAAACTGAAGTTAGATAACCTGGAATATGATATTCATAACCTGTTACTTGATATAAAACTTGTGTCCAAGGAAACGGTCCTACAACAGAATATATAAGAGAAACTGGTAATTGAAAGATTTTACTTAGAAAGTCTATATTTAAAAACCTTCCAAGAAAGGTGTCTATTAGAATTGGTGTAAGAGCAACTAAACCAATCAAGGCAAAAATGAAGGCAATAAGGTTTGATTTTTTGAAGTTTCTAAAATTATAAATTACGGAATAAACCATGTTTGTCCCAATACCAACAATAAGTGGTATCAAGAAGTAAACTTCTCTAACCAAGCTAGAAATCCAGCTAGCAAAGCCAATAATCGCAATTTTGAATAAACCATTACTTGAAAAGAAAAAAACTAAGAGAAAAACACTATAAAATACCAACATTTGACCAAATGTGTCTCTTGATAAAATTGAGGTTATCATTTCGAAAGGCTGTAAAAGCACAATCAAAAAGCAGAAAATGGCATTCCTGCTGTTTTCATTAATTTTCAAAGAGATAAAATAGACTAAAAAAGCTGCATATACAGTTACTAAAGAATTAAAAGTCGCAATGGTTAAGGATTTTACTCCGCCAAAATAAAAGAGAAAGGACATAATATATATCATCTCGTAATTTTTATTTTGCTCAGCATATCCAGCTACTGTATCTGCATCTGCGGTCCCTGCAGTACCTGCAGCAAACATATCCATCGAATCAAAAAGCCACATATACTCTTCGAGATAGGAAAAGTCTGAAGAAGAGTGACGAAAATAGTCAGGTTCTAAAAAAAATAAATAATGCGCAATCCCTATGGTCAACCTAATAAGAAAAAATATAAGTGCATACCTTAGAATAGACACTACAAAATACTTTTGAAGCATGAAATAAAAAAAGAAAATTGCTATTAGTCCCCCAGAGGTAGCAATCAAAATGCTCGTGCCGTTATTCATTTCTTCATTTGATAGGGACAAAACTGCTAGATATAATCCAAAAGAAGCTGCTATGAAAAAAGAGACTTGAATAGGGAATAAACTCCCGGTATTTCTTAATAATTGATTAGCACTCAGCATGATGTCATTGTAAGAGAATAAGGTCTCTAATGCTTTAAAATTCCAAAAGAATGCTTGCTAGGTCAGTTGCTTGAATACAATTCTATTTTATAGCTTTGAATATTAACCAGCCTAAGTCTCTTACTCTCTTACTAAAAATGATTAACAGAAATAGTAAAAGAGTAATAATAAGGAAACTTAAGACATTATTAAATACGCTGTCCTTTACAACATTAAAAAATCCTACAAACAAAGCAAGTAGATACACAATTAGCTCATATCTAGAGCCGGGATAAAAAATTTTATAAATATAGTCTCCTGTTTTTTCTTGAATTAATTTAGCTACATAAAATAAGGCTATGAGGGAAGATATAATTCCAGCTAAAGGGAGACCAAATATGTCAAAGTTGCTAACCAATAGATATGTAAGAGTCAATCTAACGATAGACTCGCCTATACTTATATATGCTACGGATTTAAAGTTACCAGACGTATAAAGGATAGAGTTAAATAAGTGTAGTTTGGCTACCAAAAAAACATTAAATGCCATTAAAAGCACGAACGAATAATCGAAAATCAGCTCCTCTTCAAGCCACAAAAATATAAGAGGGCCTAAACTTGCGATAATTATAGATGTACCAAATAAGTGAATTAGTTGAAAACTATAAATAGTATTTTTGATAACTTCACGAAGCCTATCTCTTTCTAGCCCTGAAAAAATATGAGAAAGTGAGGTGTAGGTAGAAGTTGCAATTCCTGTTGAAAACATTTGTATAGCAACAAAGATTCTCTTCAGAATTGATATGAATGCAGCAATCTCAGTAGAAAAAAGAATGCCTGCTACGGCAGTCTCTATATTCTCAGACGTAATAGCTGAAAACCTTCTTAAATACAGAAATTTTATATCTTTAAATAATGATAAAAATCCTAAGTTTGAAAAGGTTATTAAACTCTCTTTGAGATACCTCCCCCAAAGAACTATTACTGTTAGCAAATATAAGACTACTCTAAGAAAGTTAGGGAATAAAATACCCAACGCCAAAGCGACTATACCAAGATCATTTATTAAGCCCACAACTATCACAAAAGGCGAGGTAATTATGGAAAGAAAATTTATAACATTATCTTTAAATGTTTGCAGCAAGGATTGGAGAAATGAGCTTAATATACTGTAAATAGGAACGAGACATATAGCAAGTATGTAAAGCCTCATAGCGCTCTCAAGTCTTTCTAATTGCCCATTATTTTCATAATTGATTAGGTCTGGAACAAATGAAGCAATGATCAAGCCAAAGCAAAGTGTAATAATCATGAAAAAGGTTGCTATCAGAAAAGATGAAAGAAATGTTCCCTGAAATTTTTTATCAGAGTCATCATTAAAATGCTTTGATAGACGTTGAGAGCAAACTGACGAGATGCCGGGATCAATTAGCATAATTATATTGATTGTTGCTATAGCAGTTAGCCATGCGCCATAGTCAGATAAACTCATATATTTCAAATAAAGCGGAACCAAAACGATTGAATTTATAATTAGGACAATACTAGTACCATAATTGAATAATACATTTACGAATGTAGCCTTAGTTTTATTGATTTCAGAAGAATTTATTCTCACTTTAGAGATTTAAGCTTTTAATTATTGAGTCGTGTGCATCAAAATAAGTTACTTGTTCAAAAGTTGACCTGGCATTTGCTGACAATTTTTTCCACAGATTTGGATCCTTATTAAGCATTTTCATATCTTTAATCATTTTATCTAAATCAGACACAGGCGAGACAAGGGCATTCTCTCCATCCACAAGAAAATCTTTATGTGCTCCAACATCAAACGCCAACACAGGTTTCTGTAATCCCATAGCTTCAAGCAAAGCAAATTCACCGGTGGAAGGGTAGTTTGAAGTTATGATCACTGCCAAAGAGCTTGCAACGTAAGATAAAAAATCTTTGTGAGAGTCGAGTCCAGAAATAACTTCAAGCTTACCAGAATCTATATGCTCGTTAAGATTATTGGTCTCTATAAATTTATTGGCGACATTCTTATCATAAATAATCACCTTAAATCTAAGGTTAGCCGTTGCAATTGAGTGTATAAGCTTAGGAACAAAATGTGAGCCTTTTGCTTCACTTATTTGACCTGATATGAGGAAGTAATTTCCTTTACTCGAATCAATTCCTTTAAGCCCCTCCGGTTCAAAAAAAATATTTGATGACTTTGCTTTAACATCTTCGAGTCCATACATCTCAAAAGTCTTACGCTGAGATTTGGAATATCCAAGAAGAGCATTGGCCTTCAAAAATCGTTTTCTTGAGAGCATTTTCTCTATTATCCCCTTAACGTAAGGCAAAGGATTATTTGTGTCCAAGCATCTATTGATAAATGCATGACTAAAATTTTGATTCATGCACTTGAAACATTCTCCATTTCTCAAGCCTGCAAAATTTTTAAGACACCAAAATTCATTAGTAAGAGGTAAATAAATATAAGGTAAATCTGAACGGTTGGAATTTAAATAATCTATAGAAACCTTATTACTAATAGTGCCAAAATAAAATACTAAATCAGGCTTGAATAGTTCTATCAGTTCCTTGAACTCTTCGATAACTTTTTTTTTCTTGGGAAAAAACTGATCAAAAAATCTGTATGGCTCTTTAGAAAAATATGTAATACCTTCAGATTGTAAAAATCTTTCTTTCTGAAGAGAAAAGCCTGGAACATCCTCTGCAAATACACCTACATGAAATCCTTGCTTTTTTAATATTTTGGCCAGGAACTGGGTTGATCTATGTCCTGAATCATTTCCCCATATTGAATCCGGTATGACTAATATTCTTTTCATTATCTATACATATTAGTAAAAACACTGAAAATTGGTGCCCGGGGCCGGACTCGAACCGGCACGAAGTTTCCTTCGAGGGATTTTAAGTCCCTTGTGTCTACCAATTCCACCACCCGGGCAATGATTGGTAATTTGCATTATATGTTTATAGTTACTTTAAGGGTCATGATTTGGTAACTATTTGATATTTTTGTATGCGCTAAACCAATCTAAAAAGTTATCCATCCCATCTGAAAAAGTAGTAGAAGGTTCGAATGATAGCAATTTTTTTGATTTATTAATATTAGCCCAAGTCTCTTTTACTTCAATAGAAGAATCTTCGAAAGAATAGTTTGCTTCTGTATTTAAATAATTTTCAATATATTTGATAAGCTCCCATGTGCTTACTGGAGAATTATTTCCCAAATTAAAAATTTCAAAAGGGGTGTCATTGGTAAAATTATCAAAACTCACCGCCTTACTTAGGCCATATATGATGTCATCTATATAAGTCATATCTCTGGACATTTCTCCATTGTTATAAACTGTTATTTTTTTGTCGGAACTTATTAAATCAGCAAACTTGAAGTAAGCCATATCAGGTCGTCCTTTAGGCCCATAGACTGTGAAAAACCTAAGACCAATTGTGGGTATTTTATTATTGAAGGCAAAAGAATGAGCCAATACCTCATTGCTTTTTTTTGTTGCTGCATAAAGGGAGACAGGGCTATTTGTCCCATCTGATTCAGCATACGGTACATCCATTGAATTACCATATACAGAACTGCTAGAAGCAAAAACGAACTTTTCAACAGATGTGTCAAGGCATTTCAGAAGATTATGAAATGAAATAATATTTGACTCTAAATAAGAATCTGGATCTACTAAAGAGTGTCTTACACCGGCCTGGGCAGCTAGATGAACCACTACTTGAGGCTTAAAGCTTTTGAATAGTCCTCCTAACTTTTCTAGATCAATCATATCAATTTGATTGAAAGTAAAATTCTTGAACTGTTGAAGTTCATATAATCTGGAAGTTTTCAATTCTGGGCTGTAATAAGCATTTAGGTTATCTATACCCATCACTTCATAACCCAGATTTGAGTAGTATTTAGAAGCAAAAGAGCCTATGAAACCTGCAGCTCCTGTTATAAGTATCTTATTTTTACCTCTCATTTTAATGAGGCTGAGGTCGGAATCGAACCGGCGTAGACGGATTTGCAATCCGCTGCATAACCACTTTGCTACTCAGCCTTGCGTGTATTCTAAATATCTAGCGATAATAGACCAGCTATTTCATTAAGTTTCTATAAGTTTTTATATATCCATACAAACTATGAATAGATACATAAGCTGCTAACCAAAATAAAAAAATAGTTAAAAACCAGAAGGCCTCACCAAAATTAGGAGAAATAATTAGAAAAGATAAGGCAAAAATTTGTAATGTTGTTTTGCTTTTTGCAAGAAAAGTAACTTTAACGGGATTAGTACCCTCTTTTTCTGCTAATAGTTGTCTAAAAGAAGAAACAACTATCTCTCTTATTATGATAACCAAAGAAGGAAGCAACAACATAAAACTACTTGTATAAGATATAAAGTAAAAAAGAGTAACAATAATAAGAAGTTTATCTGCAACTAAATCCAACAAGGCACCTAAGTTACTTGATGAGCCTGTCTTCCTTGCTACATAACCATCCAAGTGATCTGTGATTCCTGCAACAACAAACAATATTAGTGCTA